>JAAGKN010000343.1_pt1 | contig 93552 bp, 85 predicted proteins | sample 6206371 | NCBI WGS metagenome assembly JAAGKN01 (sample SAMN11533720, study PRJNA540317) | gut metagenome | isolation source: fecal pellets from male and female animal of same cohort | host: Peromyscus leucopus | place: USA:CA | collected 2017 | reverse complement strand
GAGATTTCACCGAATTCGTCTTTAGAATCTAAAGACACTAATTGAATATTTTGAATCTCATGGCTTAGGTAGGCAAAAAACAAAGAAAGGTTTTTTTGCAATATGCGCACACTTCTTAGTAAGTTAGAATAAAATCCTATCACCAAAGGCACAAAAACAATGATAAAGACGACTGCAGCAGCAGAAAAAGATTTAAGTAAGAAATCTCGAATCAAATCAATAATTCTATCCGAAATAGGCTGTGCGTATTCAGCAAGAGTATCCACATAAACACCTGTTGAAATCCACATATTACGCGTATTGGGAATCATCGCTGCATAGCCTACTTTATCTGCTGTCGTCAAAGTGCCATCAGGAAGAGGTTTGGAAAAGACAAAATACACAAATTTGCCCTTGGGAGTTTGACTTTGAGCAGTGCTGTATAAATCTCTCACATAATACACGCCGTTAGCATCTTTTGCCTCATAAAGAGATTTGCCTATCAAATCTTTACGCGTAGGGTGAGCCACAGGGACATACTCTTGATAAACAAAATAATAACCCGACTTATCCTCTTCAAAACGGAAATCTTCAATCGCTTTAGCAATAATTTCAATTTGTTCTTTTTCGGGAAGTCCTTTGACAAGCACGCCAAGCGATAACGCCATAGAATCTGTGGCAAGTTTGATTTTTTGCTCTACTTCTTTTTGCACTAATTGTGTGATTTCTTCTCCCATATGGTTTGTTACTTTGGTTTGATTAAAAATCAACAATCCGACAAGAGTGCCAAAACTAATGCAACAACCCATTACGAGTATCAATATCTTGAACTTTAAAGAAAAATATTTAAACATTGAAAATCCCTATTTCAAAGAAGTTGAGAATAATTATAAACATTTTAAACTTAAAGATATAATATATCTTTTGCTAAATTATATTTTGGAGTTGATTTTATGGAGTATTTTTATAGTTATGGCTTTCACTCTAGTATAAATTGTGAGACTTATCAAAAATTATGTGCAGGATTAAGACTTAATCCCATCGAATTAAGCTACGATAATGGTGGTGATTTTCAGACAAACCTCACCAGACTTTGCGATCAATTGACAACATATATCAATGAGAGAAAAATCAGCTCATTCGGCTTTATCGGCAATTCTTTAGGGGCATTTTATCTCTCCCAACTCACTTTCCTTGCTAATGACTCCAAAGATTCTATTCCTTTGCCCAAAAAATTAATTATGTTTAATCCTGTCGTTACCCCATTGACGCAGTTAAGAAAATATGCGGATAAAATCCAAATCAACACAACGACTTCTGAATCTTTTGCCTTTCCTTTATGCAGTTTAGAATCCTATAAAGAAGCACGATTACCAAGTGCGCAATTGACCCAAAATACAGAATGTTTTGTGTGCTTGGGTATCAATGATGAGCTTATTGACATAAATGACACGCAACGATATTGGCACAATTACGCGCGCATCATCACATTTGAAGGCGGGCATAAAGTCAAGGACTTTGCACCTTTTAGAGAGATTATTTGAGGTTGCATTCCCCAATAGTGAGAGAGTATCTTCACTATTGAAGAATCAATGTGCTTTGGGTCTCCCAAATAGCACGGTCTCATAAAATCCAAGCGTAAAATGATCACAATAAAATTCATAATGAGGCAAAACGCTCTTTAAATACAAAGGAATTTCATAATAGTCGCTATCGCTGTGATAAAGACAGATAGCAAGCTTTGGGTTATAAGTTTTGAGGGTTTTTTCTGCTCCTTTTAGCGCGGCTAACTCACTTCCCTCAATATCCATTTTGATAAAATCTACCCTATCAATCTTGCCACTATCTACCAAATCATCAATGCTAATACTCATTGTGTATTCTTGATTATCTTGCGCTTCGAGACTAAGATAAGATCCACCCCCGCTACCTGCATGGAAAACTTTAGTTTGTGAATCTGAATATAAAGCATTTTGAAAAAGTGTGATATTTTTTACATCTGGATTAAGAGACATATTTTTGTGAAATACCCTAAGATTATCTTCGTTAAATTCAAAGGAAAATATCTTGCCACTTTGTCCTACTTTATGCGCAAAATACAAAGCTGTATCTCCATAACAAGCACCACCATCAATAACATAATCACCCTCTTTTGCATACACCAAATGTCTATAGGCATACTGCTCTAAGATATAATTCACAAAAACTCCACCCGCGCTATAATAAAGCTTAAAATGACTTAGGTTTAGTTGTTTTGCTAGAGATAAATCTATGTAATACAATGGCCCATTATCAGAATCTATACTTTTGCTCTTATCAAGGATAGATTCAAGCATATAGTAGTATTTCCAAATGTGTTCATAAAAGTGAATGATACAAAGACCTTGTAAGTGTGAGCGTTTATGTGGATTTGAATGTTCTTGTGTCATAGAGTGGCGATGCAAAAGCGCACTAACTAGCATCATTTTACTATATTCATCACTTAGAGATTCTAAAACTTCTCCTATCTTTATCGCATCATACCGCAAGTAAAAGGAATATACCCCCCCCCCCCACGGTTATATTTGCACCTTGGATATGAAATACATCTTCATTATAGTCTGGGAGTTTGCCTCCACCTCTGTCATTATCATATTGATATACCTTAGAAAGGGCTATCACAGCTAACAATCTCTTGTGCAAATCACTCTTTGCAACAAACAAAAACGGGAAAAAAGATAGCCCATTTTTAATGTTATTCCTGACTTTATGTCTCATACTCCGAATCGGAATAAATGATGCAAGGACTCTAGCAATACATGCTACAATCTCACATGTAATCTTATATAAAAATCCCATAGTCTTCCTTTGTGTAATAAAATCAGCCTTTGGCTATGGAAATCTTAACACAATTACATCAATGCTACTTAGATTCTCACTGATATGTTATCACCGGTAAGCTTATTGCTCCATGCTCAATCACACCTCCCAAGCCAGAGCGACAACTATGCGCCTTGCAATCGATTTTTAAAAGCGTCTCTCCTAGCTCATTGAAATCCTTTTGCCACACAGCGTGATTATTTTCATAAAGCATTTGTGTAGCAATCGTGCCATTTTCACGAAACCAACTCACCTCAACGCGATTTTTAGAATCATCATACAAACGTTGTATCAACAGAATCCCAGCATCATTATAGATGCTTTCTTTGTCTGTTTTGACATCATTTTTATACATTACTTCAACTCTCAATGAACTATTTTGGTTGTATTGCTGAAAAAGACCATTTTTCACACCATTATGATAAGTAATGACCTCTTGAAGCGTGCCATCGGGGAAAAAACTCTTGCTTACACCTTCGATTTTGCCATTTTTATAAAAAGTCTGTTTGGCAATCTTGCCATTTTGATAATATTCTTTTGCTTCGCCATCGGGCAGATTATTTTTATAATGTGCTTCTTGCGATAAGATTCCATTACCATAATACCATTTTGCCTCACCCTGCATTTTGCCCTCGTGATAATGAATCATAGATTCTGGAATATTTTTAGGATAAAAAGTTTGGAGTAATCCCTCAAGTTTATTATTTTTGTAATGAGCCTCATAAAGCACTTCGCCATCAATAGAATACTTTGTTTCCTTTCCCTCTTTTCGTCCATTCACAAAATTTATCTGATGAAGCAAATGCCCTTTTTCATCATACCACAATTCGCTCCCATGCTTAATATCTGTGCCTTTAAGATAAGTGATTTTTCCTTGGACAATTTCACCAATCGCTCCAATAGTCATTGTCTTGATTTCTAAATCCACACTCCAAGCCGCACTGCAGATTCCAAATATAGCCCATAAAATGTATTTATTTAACATTTTTGCTCCTTATCACTATATCTTAAATCGTCTAAGTTTGTAAAAATATTAAACGACTGCCTTTTGGATTTATCACAAAAATACATTAAAAGCTAATGAATACTTTTATATTCAATGTTTCTATAATTCTTCTTTAACTCCTTATTTTTGATACAGTGTCTCAATAAGATTGGCATTATCCTAAGTATTGAAATAAAGTCTTTTAAGTATTTTTATTTTTGTTTGGGGCAAGATATTTGCAGATTTGTCCCTATAAAATCTCTCCCTAGCTCCTCACAGCATTCAAACACGCTAAAACTTCCGCTCGCAGGATCTAAGACTAAATCCCCTTCATTCGTGCAAGATTCTATAAGTGCCTTTTGCAAGCCTTTAGGTTTAAAATGCGGGTGAATTGACAATGCTTCAGAAGGGAGTTTTTCACTCCACACATCACGGATATTATGCAGTCCCCAAGTGCCTTTAGCCTTAATTGGTTTCTTTTGTAGCACAAGCAAATATTCACTTTGTCTCCTTGTGCGATAACCCATACCCATTTTGCCCTTATCCCAAGTGATTAAATCTACAATAGATAGATTTGTCTCCTGAAGCCATTTGTGAATCCCCTCACACAAATGAAACTTATCTACCCATAGCATCAGATAATGACTTGATTTAAGCAATCTATCAATCTCTTTGATAAAGCTTGTAATCATCTCTTCACTCATTTGATGAAGCTCTGCTCTCCCCTTTTGTCTCTCCCCCTCGTTACCATAATGAAGTTTATCAAGCACACCCCGATATTGCGGGTCAAAGAAACATAAATCCACACTTGCAGATTCTAAACTCTTCATAAGCTCCAAACCTGTAATAGTATGTTTGGTATTTTTCGCGTATTTCATTCACTCCCCGTAAAAACCCTCTTAAAAATCGCATCGACATTTTTTGTGTAATAGCTAAACTCAAAGCATTCTTTAATCGCTTCTTGCCCGATTAAACCCACAAGTTCAGAATCTGCAAGGAGATATTGCAAATATAAGCTCTCGCCTTTTTCGTTTATGGCTGCTTTACCCTCTTGCAAATCCGCCCATACTTTCATTGCATTTCTTTGCACGATTTTATAAGCATCTTCTCGGCGGACACCCTTTTTGGGGAGCTCTAGTAAGATTCTTTGTGAGAACACCAACCCGCCGGTTAAATTAAGATTTTTCATCATATTTTTAGGATACACGACAAGCTTTTCTATCAAGCCTTTAAGCCTGCAAAGCATAAAATCTGTGGTGATAAAGCTATCAGGCAAAATAAATCGCTCGACACTTGAGTGGCTAATATCCCGCTCATGCCACAACGCGACATTTTCCATCGCTGGAATCGCGTAAGCTCTTATCATACGACAAAGCCCTGTGATGTTTTCACTTAGCACAGGATTGCGCTTATGTGGCATTGCACTACTGCCCTTTTGCCCCTCGCTAAAATACTCTTCTGCCTCATACACTTCGGTGCGTTGCAAATGCCGAATCTCTACGGCGATTTTTTCACAACTACTTGCAAGAAGTGCTAAATCACTCATCAGCCTTGCGTATCTATCCCTTTGAATCACTTGATTACTCGCAGGTGCGGCTTTAAGTCCTAGATTTTCACACACAAGCTCTTCAAGCTCTAGTGGTGTATGGGCAAGATTCCCCATTGCACCGCTTAACTGCCCGACACTAATAACTCCAAGTGTGGATTCCAATGCGTTTAAATGCCTACTCATTTCATCATACCAAATCGCACACACCAGTCCAAAGGTAATAGGTTCGCCGTGGATTCCATGACTGCGTCCCACCATAAGCGTATCTTTATGCTCCATTGCACGCTTTTTTATCGCCTCACGCAAAGCCTTGACATCTTCAATGATGATTTTCAAAGAATCCCGCATTTGCAATGCCACAGCGGTATCAATACAATCACTTGAAGTGATACCATAATGAAACCACCGCGACTCTTCACCCAAAGATTCTGCGACACTTGTGGTAAAAGCAATCAAATCATGCTTGGTTACTGCCTCAATTTCATCAATCCTTGCAATGTCAAACTTCGCATTCTTACAGATTTTCTCACAATCAGAATCTGGGATTAACCCTAATTTATTCCACCCTCTTACCAACGCCTTTTCTACCTCTAACCACGCGGAATACTTCGCATTCATATCCCATAGCTTTTTCATTTCCTCTCGTGCGTATCGTTCTACCATTTTTGCTCCTTTGTGTTGGATTGTATTTTAGAGTTGTGTGCCTTTTTTGTCTTTTAGTCGCCATTGTCCCTCTTTTTCATCGGCAATTTCTTGCAAAATTTCTTTTGCTATTTTTTACTCGCTTGGATTTCATATTTTTAATATATAGAATCACTTTCAATAAAATAGTTTGAAACATAAAAAGCGCATTATAATAAACCTAAGCTTAATATGCTACAATCCCACTTAGACTTTACCAATAAGGACATCTTATGAATATTGCCCTTTTGCAACTTCCCTCACTGCAAATCTCTGATGAGCGTCTTGAGAAATATTTACACGCTTGTAAAAAACAAAAAGCGCAATTAGTCGCCTTAGGAGAATATGTGCTAAATCCTTTCTACAAGGAGTTTGGACAATCTTATTCAAAAGACATCATTGCAAGCTTTTCACACAATATCTTAGAGAATCTCGCCAAACTTTCTAAGAAATACAAAATCGAAATCATTGCTCCCATTCTCTTTGGGGAATCAAACAAGCTTTATAAAGGTATCGCGCTCATCAAAGGGCAAGAGAGAGAAATTTATACCCAGCAAAGACTAATCGAATACGAGCATTGGAATGAAAGGGCATTTTTTGACAATCCTTACAAAAAGCGATTTGTAATGCCTATCGTGTTTGAAAGAGAGAATCTCAAATTTGCAGTGATTGCGGGATTTGAGATTCATTTTGATGAAATATGGGTGATGCTTAAAAAGGTAAAAGTCGATGTTGTGATTATCCCTTGTGCAAATACTTTCAGTTCTAGGGTGCGTTGGAGAAATCTCTGCCAAATGCGCGCTTTTACAAATTCTATGGCAATTTTGCGGATAAATCGTGTCGGGGAATTATGCTATGATGAAGTCGCTTGGCGATTTTATGGAGATAGTCTCTATATTGACGCACAGGGCGAAGTCCAAGATCATTTAGATGCAAAAGAAGGTATGATTTTGCTTCAGATTCATAAAGATTCTATTGAAGAAATCCGCAAAGAATGGAAATTCAGATAGCTTTTTCATTCATTTCAATAATTTTAAGCATAATACCCTTGGTATAATCATCACGGCTGATTTCATAAGTAACATCATAAATGCGTCCTATTTCACGCGCTTGCGAGACAAAAAACTCAATCCCATTGTGGCAGATATTACTTTGTCTGTCTTGCAAAATGTAACGATAATGCTTCTTCTCTTTGCCTAAAGGTTTGATTGCAGCAATACAAAGTTCACGGGTCAAAAAGATAGGCTTTGGATTGCCCTCACCGAATGGCTCAAAAGATTCAATCATACAGAGCAAATCTCTATTAATTTGCGCAAATGGCATTAATCCTAGAATCTCCAAAGGAGATGTTTGCGTAAAAATCAGATTTTTCTGTAAGGCTTGGATAAAAGATTCTATGTTGTGGCGGTGCAAACTTAAGCCCAAAGCTCCGCTGTGTCCGCCATAAGCAAGCAGATATTCTCCTACTAGCTTGATACTTTCAATCAAATTAAGTCCGCCATAGCTTCTGGCACTACCTTTCAAAATATCATTTTCCAAAGACAACACAAAAGAGGATTTTTGATGAATGTCTGCAAGTTGCGCTGCGACAATCCCAAGAACACCACTATGCCAACCTTCGCCATAACTCAACACAAAATGCTCGGTTATAATGATATTTTCTTGTGCAGATTCTAAAAGGGAAACTTGTATTTGTTTGCGTTTGATATTTAAAGATTCAAGTTGAAGATAAATCTCTTGCGCAGATTCTAATGTGTCTGCACACAAAAATTTCAGAGCCAAAGACGCATCATCTACGCGTCCAGCACAATTAAGCAAAGGAATAAGCCTAAAGGCGAGATTCTCTGCATTAATGGTTTTGATTTTACTTCTGATGACTTGAGCAAAGGGTGCATCGGCACTCTGAATCCATGCAATCCCTTTTTTGACAATCGTATAATTTATACTGCATAAAGGCATCACATCGCCGATACTAGCCATTGCAAGATAGCCTAAAAATGCTTTCATATCCACATTGGCTTGTAATTCTTGCTTAATCCCAGCACAAAAATACCATGCTACCATTGCTCCACAAATGTCTTTTTGCATAAATTGGCATGAGGGTATCTTTGGATCAATAATCACATCGGCATCGGGCAAAGCCTGTGTAGGCGTATGATGATCGGTGATGATGAAATGTATTTGATGGGCTTTGCAAAATTCACCCGCACAAAAGGCGGTGATTCCATTATCTACACTGACTACTAAACTCGCATCTTGTGCGTGTTTTTCCAAAAGTGCCGCACTCACTCCGTAACCATCAGCAAAACGATTGGGTATAACGAGCTTGACATGAGGATATTTGATTGCTTCAAAAAATCGCAACATAATGGCACTTGCACAAACGCCATCAGCATCATAATCCCCCACAATCAGAATCTTTTGATTCTCTCTCATACATTGGACAAGTAGCTTTGCCCCTTCTTGGACATACTCTAAAGTATAAGGTTTAGGCAAATCTTTGAGAGAATGAATACCTTGATAAAGATCCCGCTGCGTGAGAATCTCATAAACCTTAGTATAATTTAGCTCTTCAAGCAATACATTTTCACTAGACATTCATTTAAGCTTTAACTATTATCAAAGGTATTATCAGCTTTTTTGAAAGCAAGACTTTGCTTGACAAATTCAAGAATCACAGGATTTGGTCTCTGCAATCGCGAAGTAAATTCAGGGTGAAACTGCACTCCCACAAACCATGGGTGGTCTTTTAGCTCAATAGATTCTATCAAACCATTTGACTCGCCACTGATGATCATTCCGTTATTATGGAAAACCTCACGATATTTAGGATTAACCTCATAGCGATGGCGATGCCGCTCTTTAATCAATGTCTGACACCCATAAGCTTGATAGAGTTTGGTGTCTTTTTTGATTTGGCATTCGTATTCTCCTAGACGCATTGTCCCTCCCATGGGCGAAGTATGCGTGCGGAATTGTTTTTTACCCTCCGCATCGATAAAATCCTCAATCAAATAAACAATAGGCTCTTTTGTGTGTGTGTCAAACTCCACAGAATTCGCCTCACTAATCCCCAAAACATTACGGGCAAATTCAATCATTGCTAACTGCATTCCCAAGCAGATTCCAAGTAATGGAATCTGGTGTTCTCGTGCGTATTGTATGGCTTTGAGTTTTCCTTGTATGCCTCGTTCGCCAAATCCTCCCGGTATAAGGATAGAATCCACATCTTCTAAAAGCGTGATGTCTTGATGAAGATTCTCACTATCAATCCACTTGATATTCACGCGTGTATCAATATTTGCTCCCGCGTGAATCAACGCTTCGATTAAGGATTTATACGATTCTTTAAGGCTTAGATATTTGCCCACAAATCCAATATTTACGCTCGTTTTTGGTGCAATAATCTTTTTGACAAGTATGTCCCAATCGTCCATTTTTGGGTTTAACTCTTGCAGATTCAAATATCTTGCAATAGGTGAGAGAATCCCCTCTTCGAGAAAATTCAAAGGACATTTATAGATACTTTCTGTATCTTCAGCGACAATTACACTATCATCATCGACATCACAACTCATCGCAAGTTTGCGTTTTAATTCTTTATCTAAAGGACGCTCACAACGAGCAACAAGAATCTGCGGAGAAATCCCAATGCGTCTAAGCTCTTGCACAGAATGCTGTGTAGGCTTTGTCTTAAGCTCGCCGGCTGCACGCACAAGCGGGATAAGTGTAACATGAATACTAATCACTTGTTTATTGCCTAACTCATGCTTCATTTGCCTCATCGCCTCTAAATAAGGCATTCCCTCAATATCTCCGACCGTCCCTCCAAGCTCTACGACAAGAAACTCATTTCCTTCACCAGCGAGCTTGATACGATGTTTGATTTCATCAACAATATGTGGCACGATTTGTATTGTTTTACCTAAATACTTACCCTTACGCTCTTTATCAATCACAGACATATAGACTTGTCCTGTAGTAAAGTTATTAATCTTAGACAAATCCCTATTCAAAAATCGCTCATAATGCCCGATGTCTAGGTCCGTCTCTGCCCCATCACAAGTAACAAATACTTCTCCATGCTCTAAAGGACTCATCGTGCCCGGATCGACATTGATATAGGGATCAATTTTTAGAATCGATACCTTATACCCGCTATGCTGAAGCAAAGTCGCTATCGAAGAAGAAGTAATACCCTTTCCCAAAGAACTCAATACGCCACCTGTTACAAAGATGTATTTCACTGAATTTGCCATAAATGTCCTTAAATAGCTTAAATACATAACCGCATTTAAAAAATATTTATGTAATATTAATCAATAAGTCGTTAAAAGCTTGTTAATTTACCATTTTTTGTATTTTAGCTACTATGATTATGTGTTTTATTTTATTGATGGGAATATTTTAAAGCATAAATCAAGGAGCATAAAGGTGTCTGATCTTTTTATTTTATTAGTATGCTTATTTCTGTGTGGCTATATTTTGCCAAGCATTATTTTAAGCATTCTTCAAATGAACCACATCAACAAAGAGCTTAAAAAACCTGCCATTTTGTTAGAAAGCGATGATTATATCCAAGCCGGAGAATACTCGATTGCTTCTTTAAAACTTTCAATTGCTCAAAAGATTCTTGAAGGTATTATGTTTGTTTTTTGGGTCAGCGTAGGTTTTACATGGCTTCAAGGCTTATCGGTAGAAATAAACAATAATCATTATATCCAAAGTATTGCTTTTGTTTTAAGCTACATCATTATCAGTGATATTATCCAGTTTCCCTTTGCATTTTACGAGACATTTAAGCTCGATAAAAAATATGGCTTTACTCATCAAACTTTAGGCTTATTTTTGTCTGATACTTTCAAAAAACTGCTTATTACTTTTGTATTAGGTAGCCTCATTGCTTTTCTTTTGATTTTTATAATCGAACAATTTGAGCATTGGTGGATTGTCGGATTCTTTACCCTGCTTTGTGTTGTCATACTTGCAAATCTCATCTATCCCACGATTATCGCCCCTATGTTTAACAAATTTACACCTCTTGATGATGAAAATCTCAAGGCGCGCATTGAATCTCTGATGAACAAAAGTGGCTTCAAAAGTAACGGAATCTTTGTCATTGATGCAAGCAGACGTGATGAACGGCTTAATGCGTATTTTGGAGGATTAGGCAAAAGCAAACGCGTAGTGTTATTTGATACATTACTTGATAAAATCAGCTCTGATGGCTTGATTGCTATTTTGGGACATGAATTGGGACATTTCAAGCATAAAGACTTATTGAAAAACATCGGCATTATGGCATTTGTCCTTTTTATTTTATTTTTTGTCGTAGGACATTTACCTGTAGCATTATTTGACACATTAGGCATTGATTATGATGGTGCGGGTGTGCTTGTTACTCTGATTCTGATTGCTCCCATTATATCTTTTTGGTTTATGCCCTTAATTGGATATTTTTCTCGTAGGGCTGAATATGCAGCTGATGAATATGGTGCAAGTCTCTCAAGCAAACATTGCCTTGCAAATGCCTTAGTAAGACTTGTCAATGAAAATAAAAGCTTTCCTAGCTCCCACCCTGCCTATATTTTCTTTTATTACACTCACCCTCCGCTTTTGCAAAGACTTAAAGCCCTTGATTATGACATATAAATGAGACTTCAACGATGTCTCTTTGCATTGCCCAAGCCCTTAAAAATGCCTCTTCCACACTCAAAGAGGCGAGCTTAAAATATCAATTTGCATTGAGAGAACATTTAGAATCCGAGCTTCTACTTGCATTTGTCCTTCAACAACCTCGTGTATATTTACACACGCATGGCACTGATATTTTAGATGATGAGACATTCAAACGATTCGAGCATTGTATCGCTTTACGCGCACAAGGAACACCCATTGAATATATTACAAATCAAGTGAGCTTTTATGGGCGAGATTTTTTTGTGAATCCTCACACACTAATTCCACGCCCAGAAACAGAGATTCTTATTGATGTCGCGAGTGAAATCATCACTTCGCATCATCTTACACAAATCGTAGAAATTGGGACAGGTTCAGGTATCATCTCCACCACATTAGCAATCAAATGCCCAGAATCACACTTTATCGCCACAGACATTAATACAGAGATTCTCAAAGTCGCTCACAAAAATATCTCATATTATCATCTTGGCGATCGTATCACATTATTACAAAACAATATTTTACGCGACCCATTCCCCCAACCTTGCGAGATTCTTATCTCTAATCCTCCCTATATCAAAGATCGCTACCCCATTAGCAAACCCTTGACTTATGAGCCTCCTCATGCTTTATTTGGAGGGGAAGATGGCTTAGATATATTGCTTGCCCTTATTAATGTGGCTGCACAAAATCATTTATGGCTTGTGTGTGAAATTGGATACGACCAAAAAGCAATCCTTAGTGAGATTCTCGAAAAACACCAAGCACAAAACATTATGTTTTACAAAGATCTAAGTGGTTGGGATAGAGGATTTAGCGCGTATTTTCATTAGAATCTAAAAAGAAATCTTTGCTGGAGCTTTTAATCGACCTCTTGAAAAATCAATCAGATTCTGAAGGCTTTGCACAGAGGGCGGTATCATCATTGTTGCAATTTCAAAGATTTTTAAACTTGTCAATGCGTCCGCATAGGCTCGGTGCGCTATCGGCGTGCCAATCCCCAAAAACTCATTCAGAAAAGACAGCGCATAGCGGGGCGAAAGAATCGTTTTTTTTGCTAATTCAATCGTGCAGAGTTTAGGATTAAACAAGCCAAACAAGCCAAGTTGTTGCAAATGATAATGAATAAATCCATAATCAAAATTTACATTATGAGCGACAAACACATCTTTCCCTAAGAATCTTTGAAATTCACCCAAGACGGATTTCGCACTAGGTGCTTGTGCAATATCTTGATAACAAATACCAGTAAGCTGTGTGATATTTTCAGGAATTTCTTTTGCATACACATAACTTTCAAAACGATCAATCATTTTTCCCTTTTTCATTTTTATCGCACCTATCTCAATAATCTGCGCACTTTGAGGCTTTGCGCCATTGGTTTCAATATCCACAAAACAAAAACACGCTTCACGCCAATCAAGATGCTTTGTCGATAAATCTACATATACTTCATTCCCGACATAAGATTCTTGTAAGGGTGCACCTGCGGCTTTGAGCATTTCTATTTCAGTGTCAATATCCACATAAAGTCCGCCTATGTTTTTGATATAAGTCTGAAAAAGTTTTTGTGGCATCGCACCTTCGCGCAATTTCTCAAGTAATTGTGCATAAGTCATTATAATTCTCTATCGCAAAGAGGCTATAGCTTTTGCATAATCTTTTGAGTTAAAAATATAACTCCCTGCAACGACCATATCCACGCCTTTTTCTTTAAGCATCGCAATATTTTTATCATTTACGCCACCATCGACCTCAATCAAGCACTGCGGATTCAGTTTATCACGCATTTTTACAATTTTCTCAAGTTTTTGCAATGTGCTAGGGATAAATGTTTGCCCACCAAAACCCGGATTCACACTCATCAAAAGCACCAAATCTACTTCGGGCAAAACATACTCAAGAGCCGCTTCACTCGTGTGAGGATTTAGCACCACACCGGCTTTTGTGCCACAGGATTGGATATGTTTGATCAATCGATGCAAATGCTTGACCTCTTCAATATGCACACTCAAAATTGCAGGTTTAAGAGGCAAAAATAAATCCACAAAAAACGGCACATTTTCAACCATTAAATGTATATCTAGTGGCTTATTTGTAAGACTTGAAAGTTTTTCAATCACGACAGGACCCAAAGTAAGATTTGGCACAAAATGTCCGTCCATCACATCAATATGAATATAATCGCATTCACCTTTACAAATAGCATCAATCTCCTCTCCTAAACGCAAAAAGTCCGCTGATAAAATACTTGGGGCAACCAAAGTGTGTGTAGGTTTCACTGCAATTCCTTGTGTTAAAATTATCAATGTATTGACACTATTTTAGCATAATAGTCTGATTTAAAATCTAAAAGGATATATTTTGTTACTACTTAAACCAACAATTATTTACCCCAAAGAGGCTTTCTTACCTCCGCCTATACCCTATCTGCCTTATGGAATCAAGATTCCAGAAAATGAAGTCATCTATCACCTACAATCAGAATCTGATGTCAAAGCAATTGTCATTTTTGTCGGAGGATTCTGCGATACGATTATGCGTGCGGTATATCAAGAATTTTTACATTTTGATCAACCTTTATGCTATAAAATCTACACGAGCTTTAGGTGTCAAAAATTATTCACCTTGTGGCTCACACAACTTGCCGAGAAAAAACTGCCTTTGTTTGTCATTGCACACAGCTGGGGAGCATGCAATTTTTACAAGGCATTGATAGCACAAGCCAATGCGCATATTTCCATAGACTATCTCCTCACGCTTGATCCCGTAGGATACACTATGCCTAAAAAACCCCCTACAAATGTTCAGTGGTGGGATAATGTGTATATTACTCACAAAACCTCTAATCTCGTGCGCCCCAATATCGTCGCTCTTATTGGACATTCTTGGAATCTTGTGAGTTACGCAAATTACAATGCTTCTTTGCAAAAACCCTTTCATCATGCAAGTATTCGTCAAATGATTGAGGCTTCAAACTTCACTGCCAAGCTCGATAAAATCATAAAAAATTCATACAAAAATGTTATAATGCCCTGATTCTTTACAAAATCGCGGAAGGAAAGAAACGCAATGATTAATTCTATTATCGAAACCATGCGTGAATGCGCCATACAAATCAGCCACTTACTCAAAGATACTTCTACACAATATCTTGAGAGTAGCAATACAAGCGGAGATATGCAGCTAGAAGTCGATGTGTTGGCTGATCAACTCATTGAAAAGTCTCTTCTTGAATTGCGTTGTGTAAAGGGTGTATGCAGTGAAGAAAAGCCCGTGGCAGTCTATAATGACTATCCCGATGCACCTTATATCATTGCATATGACCCTCTTGATGGCTCATCATTAGTCGATAGTGATTTAACTATTGGCACAATTTTTGGAATCTATGATAATGAATTAAAAGCTCCTGCATTAATCGCAAGTGGCTATATTCTCTATGGACCACGGCTAGAAATGGTTGTCGCACAAACACAAGTGCTGCATTATCGCTATAATGGCACATTATGGCGTAATCTCGGGGCATTGCAACTCAACCATAAGGGTAAAATCAATGCTCCAGGCGGGACGCAAAAGCATTGGGAACATAGACACAAAACTCTTATTGATTCTTTCTTTGCAGAAGGTTATCGTTTGCGCTATTCAGGCGGAATGGTGCCAGATTTACACCAGATTCTGATTAAAAGCGGGGGGTTATTTAGTTATCCTGCGACAAGTGATGCACCCAAAGGTAAATTACGCAAACTCTTTGAGGTTTTTCCCTTAGCATTTATATATGAAAAAGCCGGTGGAGAAGCAATTGATGGCAAAAAGAGAATCCTAGAACTTGATATTGATGGGATTCACGACACAACACCCTGTTTTTTAGGAAGCCCTAGCGAAATAGAACGCGTGAGAAAAGTTTATGAATAACGCCACCGACACAGACAAATACACACACGCACTTGATGAAAAAATCGTCATTTTACAAGAATGCCAGCGCGACAAAAAGGTTACTTCTTGCTCCAAATGTGAAGCATTTATCGGTTGCAAATTACGCGGCGAATATGTAAAAGCCGCCTATGAAAGTATGACAAAAGGAAAGCAAGGCAGCTTCGACTTTAACTAAAATTTCAAACAAAACAAAGGATTCTGTAATGAATAAAACCTATATCACTTCACCCATTTACTATGTGAATGACATACCTCACATCGGGCATGCCTATACGACTATTTTGTGTGATATGCTTAAGAAATTTTATTGGATTTTAGGTCATGATGTCTTGCTTCTTACCGGCACAGATGAGCATGGACAAAAAATCGAACAATCCGCAAAAAAACATCATCAATCACCCCAAGACTACACAGATAAAATCAGCGAAAAATTTCGTCAAATATGGAATGAGTTTAAAATTGATTATGACATTTTCATACGCACCACGAATGAAGAGCATTGCAAAAGTGTGCAGAAAGCCTTTGAGATTATGTATGCCAAGGGAGATATTTATAAAGGTGAGTATGAGGGATATTATTGCATTTCTTGTGAGACTTTTTTTACACAAACGCAATTAAATGAAAACAACACTTGCCCAGATTGTGGCAAACCCACTGATTTGATGAAAGAGGAAAGCTATTTTTTCGCCTTGAGCAAATATCAAGAGAAACTTCTCCAATGGTATGAACAATGTCCCGACTGCATTCTCCCACAATATCGCAAGAATGAAGTTTTGCGTTTTGTGCAAGAGGGCTTAAATGATCTCTCTATTACACGCACAAGTTTTGAATGGGGTGTGCCTTTGCTCCCTAATCCTCAAAGAAATGATAGCAAATCCCATGTGATGTATGTTTGGCTTGACGCACTTTTAAGCTATGTCAGTGCGATAGGTTATGGGCAAGAGACAGAATCTTCTAAAATGGCATATTGGGAAAATGCTACACATATGGTAGGTAAAGATATTTTGCGTTTTCATGCTGTCTATTGGCCTGCATTTTTAATGAGTCTTGAACTCCCCTTGCCCAAACACATTTATGCACATGGTTGGTGGACAAAAGATGGAGCAAAAATGAGTAAAAGTATCGGCAATGTAGTGAATCCTAAAGAAGTCGCCGATGTTTATGGGCTAGAAACTTTACGATATTTTCTTGCTAGAGAAATGCCTTTTGGGCAAGATGGAGACTTTAGCCAAAAATCCCTTATTGAGCGTATTAATGCAGATTTGAGTAACGATATGGGCAATCTAATGAATCGCCTGATTGGAATGAGTGAAAAATATTTTACATTGCGCATAGATTCTCACAAAGTCAAGACATATTTCGCCGATGAAATCAAACAAATTAATACAATTTTAGAATCTGTCAAGCAAAAAATGCAAACCATGCAACCTTCGCGTTATCTTGAAGAGCTATGGAAAACTTTTTCTTTAGCAAATAGTTATATCACCCATTATGAACCATGGAAACTCATCAAGCAAGACGAAGAAAAAACAATGGCTTTACTCGCTTTGCTTGCCAATATCCTTGCCCGCTCAAGTTTTTATCTTTATCCTGTTATGCCTGAAAGCGCAACAAAAATCGCACAAGCCTTAAGTTTTGAAATTTCACCGCAAAATTATCAAAAATTTATCACAAAAGGGCATCTTTTAGAATCTTTTACAATACAGAAGATTCCCCCACTCTTTCCAAAGATTCAATCCCCTCTTCTTATTGAGAATACTACTCAAGATACTCAAACGACAAATCATCAAAAAGCAAAAGATGAAACAGAGAATATTGTGAATCTGATTGATATTAAAGATTTTGCAAAAATTGACATACGCATTGGCACGATTAGTGAATGTAAGGCAGTAGAAAAAAGCCAAAAGCTTTATAAACTCCTTGTCGATATTGGTGCAGATAAGCCGCGTCAAATCGTTTCGGGCATCGCGCAATATTATACGCCTGAAGAACTGCTAGGCAAACAAATTTGCTTGATTGTCAATCTCAAACCTGCCAAATTAATGGGGCTTATCAGTGAAGGAATGATACTTGCTAGTAAAGATGAAAATGGCTTATCTTTGCTAAGCATTGACAAACCCAGAATCAATGGAAGCAAAATCAGCTAATTCTATGATACTAAGGAATAATCGTGAAAATCAATGAGGCTGTGGAGATCACAAAAGGAAACCTTCTTACTTCACCTTCTATTGCGTCTTTTTCAAGGATTATTCTTGATATAAATCATATCCAAAAAGGTGATTTATTCCTTGCTTTTAATCCCGAAGAGATTCCCTTAGCCATAGAATCTGGTGCTTATGGTATCATCTCTTGCTCTTCTCAACCTCTTGATCAAGAGATAGCTTGGATTGTCGTGCAAGATATGTCTGATTGTCTCACGCGTCTTATACGCTATAAGCTCTTAGCTAAAAATATCACGCTCATTTCTCTAAGCCCTATTGAAGAGGCAATCGCTAAAGAAATCATTATTGACGATAAAGTCGCATTTTTTGACGGAGACTTGAGGGCATTTTTAGAATTTTTAAATCAAGACCAGCTGACATTTATTGTCGTGCATCATCAAGATATTCTTGATTTAAGTTTTGAAGTCTTAAACGCTCACAAACCCAAAAATCGCCCTTTTTTGATTCTCACACATAATCTTTTTGATGCAACGATTTTTTACGCAAGCACACATTATAGAATCAATCTGCCTAGCCTTTTTTTGGGAGAACTAAGTGCAGTTTTGACACTTTGTGAAAGCAAATCTATTGCGGTAGATATTAATAAATTTAAGCATATTTCTTATTTCAAGCCTAATTTTCTCAATGCTTATGGAAAACTCATTGACTTTGGACAAGCTTCTAAAGTCGCCATTGCCGAAGAAGACATTGAACAATTCAAAAGATATATGGCTTATATTGCCAACAACGCGACTTGGGGGAAGATTCTCTTTCTTGTGCCGATTGTTTATGTCGATTTGTTTAGTCAGATTGCTCAAACTCACGCTTACAGCAACGAAAAAGAATTATGCGATTATCTGCACAAAGAAAATTTTAACTTTGCTTTGGTGCTAGGAATCAATGATGCAAAGCTTGTCGATGCGCTTACGATTTTTTCAAAGCCTACTGATGAGCCGAATTTGTTTTCAGGATTGTGGGATTGAATGCGCAAAAGCAAGATTGGATCAAGCACAAAACAGACAAGATTCTCCAATCCAAAAATATTATCCCTCTCACAAAGCAGATTCAGTCTTTGCCCATCATTCCTGCATATCTTGATACCGATAATGGCGTGCATATCAATGCTTTAGATAAAGACCTCGCCGCTCTGCATCAACCTTTTATCAATAGTATTGCTCATTCGCTCAAGCCTTGGCGCAAGGGACCTTTTTATGTGTTTGATCTCTTTATTGATAGTGAGTGGAGAAGTTTTATCAAATGGCAACTTTTAGAATCTCATCTTCATTTAGAAAACAAACACATTGCCGATGTGGGCTGCAACAATGGCTACTATATGTTTGAGATGCTTAAACACTCCCCCGCCTCAATTACAGGCTTTGACCCAAGCGGTATATTCAAATGTCAATTTGATTTTATCAATCATTTTGCGCAAACACCGATTAATTTCGAGCTTTTAGGCGTAGAAGATTTGAGCGAATATGTAAAGTGCAAAAACCAAGCCTTTGATGTCATATTTTGTCTTGGTGTGCTGTATCATCGCACAGACCCTATCCAAACACTCAAGAATCTTTATCGTGCTTTAGAAAGTGGCGGGGAGCTGATACTTGATACATTGATTTTTGATTCAGAACTCGAGATGTGTTTGTGTCCCAAAGTCAGCTATGCGAAAATGAAGAATGCTTATTTTATCCCAAGCATTAGCGCATTACAAGGTTGGTGCGAACGAGCAGGTTTTAAAGATTTTGAGCTTCTTACTCTTTATGCCACGACTCCAAATGAACAAAGAAAAACAGAATGGATAGAATCTCTTAGCCTTGAATCATTCCTTGATGAGAGCAAAAAACGCACCATCGAGGGCTATCCCGCTCCTCAAAGAGGCTATTTTAAAATGAAAAAATCTTAACATAAGGAGAAAGTCATGATAGATGATGATTCACAAGAAGAAAATGTCCAGGTGCAGCTTGACCCTGATGATCTCGTGATTTGCACAGAGATGTCCCCTAATGTTGTCGGCACACTCACAGAACTACAACGAAACAAAGCAGTGGTGCAATTTGTGCCGACTGAAAAAATGATCATGGACGATAGTAAAATTATTCATTGTGGTTTTGTATTTAATTCCGCGAGTTTTGCTGCAATGGCTGCTATCAATAAAAAATACAGCGTTTTGATTGCGGCTGATGTGAAATTTCTAGCACCCATCGAACTTGGACACGAGGTTATTTTCAAAGCTGAAGCCCTCCAAAGTGATACGAAAAAATGCGAAGTAAAAGTCGAGGGGTATCTGCTAGATATTAAAATCTTTGATTCACTCTTTCATATTGCTGTTTTTGACAAAAAAATCTTCAAATTAAGATTTAAAGATTAATCTTTAAAAATTTTTTGAGAGAAAAAGTCAAATTATGAAGAAAATAAACTTAATAAATTTTACTAATACATATAAATAGCCTTCTACACTAGATTCTAAAAATTCAAAAAAGACATTTATTTTGATGTTTTAATAAAATTTTTAGAATCTTACAATGACAAATTTTAATTTTTTTCTAGTCAAAAAGGAAAAATGTGCCATTTATCACAAAAATATTTGATATATCAGAATCTCTGCCTGCCTATAAGTTTGTGATGCAAACCTTGCAATGCAACATCAATCAAGCACAAAAGATTCTCGACAAAGGAAGAGTGCGCCAACAAGATTCTCCCATCAAAAAAAATCAACGCATTATAGGCAAGATTGAGCTTAGCTATTTTGAACCCTGTGATATTGGCTTAAAACCCTTATTTACCAATGAAAATTTTTGCGTGTTTGACAAACCTCACGATTTATTAATCCACCCCAAAGGGCGTTATTATCACTACTCACTCAATGACGCGCTCAAATATCATTTCGGACATCAAGCCAATGCCATTCATCGTCTCGATAAGGAAACAAGTGGCTTGGTGCTTTGCGCAACCAATCCCCAAAGTGAAGTATCACTAAAGAATCTTATGATGCAACATCAGATTCACAAAACCTATCTTGCCAAAGTGGAAGGAAAACTCACGCAAGAGATTTTCATTGATGAGCCTATTATCACGCAAAAACATTTAGGGGGTGATTTGTGTATTAAAAGCGCAATTGATGCCAAAGGCAAGCCCTCGCAAACACAAATCCAACCCCTTAAATACGATAAGGATTCTGATACGAGCCTTGTGCGAGCCATTCCTCTTACTGGGCGCACACATCAAATCCGCCTACATCTTTCACATATCGGACACAGAATCTTAGGAGACCCTCTTTATGGTGTTGAAAAGGCGTATTCTCGCGACTATCTTGCAGGGATTCTCACTCCTAAACAATATGCTTTGTTTTTTGGCGCACCCCATCTTTGTCTGAATGCCCACACGCTTCATTTTACCTTTCAACAACGCTCATATCATTTCCAAAGCAAAAAACACCTTTGAATTAAAATCCAAAATTTTTTTTGATATAATTTATCTTTTAAACAAACAAAAAGGCTTCCACAATGAAACACTGCTTCAAGATTCAATATTGGTTAATCAGTCTTATAGTGCTGCTTTTTGTTGCATGCTCAGATAAAAATGAAATCGTTGCAGACTATTCTTCAAAGATTGCAACCACAGATGAAATTTTTATCACCTTTGAGCAGCCTATCATCAGTGAAGAAAATAGAAGATTTATTCATCAGCATTCTACCAAAGATAATGCGATTAAACTCAATGGCAAGGCATTTGAGGGTTCATATTCTTTCGCGACTGATTCTAAACTATTGATTGCGCCTCATTTCCCTTTAGAGCCAAATACTGATTATACTCTTGAAGTCAATCTTGCTAATCTTAAAGATTCTCATCTCAAAGACAAACTCAAACTCTCTCTCCATACTAATCCCACACATTTTGATTATACTTTCACACATATTTATGACAAAAGCGGATTTAACACATTAGAAGCCCAGATTGAATTTTCGCAAAAAATCAACCTCGAAAACCTCAAAGACAGCTTGTCCCTCAAATGCACAGAATCTAAAAAAGTTGATTTTGAACTGATGCCGACTTCATCGACAAGCATAGCGGTAAAAAGCGCACCTATTGCAGCAAGCGAAAAAGAAGTAGAATGCGAACTCACACTTGATGCAAAAAGCATAGGGCTTGAAAAAAAGGAGGTCTTGCGCTATGTGTTTGCAGGCAAACCTGATTTAGAAATCACAAAAATTGAGGCTATTCCTGATGCAAATCCAAGCATTGAAGTGAGTTTTTCACAAGAAATCAAAAATGAGAATCTTCAAAATTTTGTCCAACTCAAGCCCGATATAAAGGCAAAAATCAGCAAATCTTATAACAAATTGATTATTAACGCCCCCTTTGATCGTTTGCAAAGCTACACACTGACCTTAGTCGAAGGTCTCAAAGCAGCTGATGGCTCAAAACTCAAATCCAACTTCACACAAGATATTGTTTTTACGCAGATTCCCCCAAGCATCGCCTTTTCTCAACAAGGTGTATTTTTACCCACAAATGCGGATAAAAAAATCTCATTTAAAAGTATGAATGTCAAAAAAATCAAACTCAAAGTCAGTAGAATCTATCCTAACAACACCACTGCTTATCTTTATGATAATAATCTCATCGGACACAAAAGCTACAAAGACAATAACTACTATGATGATGGTATTTATGCAAATTTTCATCGTTTGGGTGATGAGATCATCAATGAAGAATTTGACATCTCTTTCAAGCCTAATCAATGGATACAAAATTCATTTGATCTCTCCGCTCTTCCTAATGAGGGGATTTTTATCATTGATTTGAGTTTTGATGAAAATGGCGTGGATTATACCTTTCCCGATGGCACTTCAAACTGGAGAAAAAGGCAGTTTTTCGATGATGCGCGTATCCAAAAACATCTTATTTTTTCCAATATTGCACTGATTGCTCAACACATTGGCGATAAAATAGAAGTATTAACACTTGATATTGCAGAAAATAAACCTCTTGCTTCAGTCGATGTCCAAGCCATTAGCTTCAAAAATCAGATTCTCGCAGAAAGTCGCACAGACAATCAAGGCATAGCGGTTTTGAAAACTTCTGAATCCATTATGTATCTTAGCGCGACTAAAGACAGCAACACAACTATTTTAAAGCTTAATGCTCCTTTAAGCAATGATGAGTTTGATGTCAGTGGGCAATCCATACAAACCGACACAAACGCTTATATTTACACCGATAGAGGCGTGTATCGACCGGGCGATAGCGCACATATCAATATCATCGCACGTGCGAATAATAACCCCACGACACACCCTATCTATCTTACACTGATTTCACCTCAAGGCAAAGAAGTTATTGAAAAAACTGCTCTTACAGATCCTTTGTATGGATTGTATTATTATCAATTCGATATTGACAAAAATGCTCCCACAGGCATTTGGAGAGCAAAGATTCAAGTAGGTGATAGCGTATTTTGGCACAACCTATCTGTGGAAACAATCATTCCTAATCGCATCAAGGTCGCAATCCAAGCTCAAGATAGTATCGATATGAATAAAGAAGATGAGCTGACTTATGGCATACAATCGCATTATCTTTTTGGAGCAAAAGCCGCTGATCTCCGCTATGAAAGCAACTTGCAAATTATGCCTGTTAATTTTTATCCAAAATCTTATACAGACTACACTTTCAATCACCCCTCATCGTTGAATTATTCTTTTTCAGATTCACAAAAAGGACAGCTAGATTCTGAAGGTATGATGCAAGATGCCTTTACCCTACAAAATGTGGAGAATCTCAATAAGAATCTCAAAGCTTTCCTTGAAGCAAAAGTATTTGAAAATGGTGGCAGAAGTGTAAGAGCGCAAAAAGTCATTGATTTAAAACTTTATGATAGCTTTGTCGGATTAAAAGCTCCTAAAACACGATATATCGATATTGATTCAAATATTCAAATCCCTATAATCGTGCTTTCCGATGACGAAAAGACGCTAATCCCTAATCGCAATCTCCGATACAGAATCTACCAAAACAGCTATTCATGGTGGTGGGATTATGACAACTATAATGATTTCGTGCGCTCTATCAAAACTGACCGCAATACAACTCTCATCAAAGAGGGCGAGGTTGTCTCCAAAGATACGCCTATTATGCTAGATTTTCAGCCTAAAACATCGGGCGAGACGCTTATTGAAGTGCAAGATCCTTCAAACGGCACAAATTCAGCTATCTTCTTGTATGTCAGTCAATACGGACAACCCATTGAAGCGACCAAGATTCAATCTTTCAAAATACAAAGTGATAAATCAAACTATCTTGTGGGAGAAGAAGCAACTATCAGTTTTGAAAGCAAGGCGCATTCTAAAGCTCTTATTACGCTTGTCGATAGCCAAAAAGTCTTAGAACGATTTTGGGTAGATGCCAAAGAAGGGCAAACTTCATTCAAAGTCCCTATCAAAAAATCCTACGCGCCTAATATTTATGTCGTTGTAAATCTTTTACAAAATTATGCGTCTGTGGATAATGACCGCTCGCAAAGGCTCTATGGTGTCGTGCCATTAATGGTAGAAGATACGCAAACTAAGCTTACACTTGAGCTTAAAGCTCCAGAATCAATCCAATCCAACGAAGACTTTACGATTACTTTAAGTAATAAAGAACATAAAAAAGTCGCTTATACTCTAGCAGTCGTTGATGAGGGGCTTTTAGATTTGACAGATTTTATCTCCCCAAATCCTTGGAGATATTTTTATCAAAAAATCGCCCTCACACTTACAAGCTTTGACAACTTTAATGACATCATTGGAAAAGATATTGGTATCATCAATCAGATTCTAAAAATTGGCGGTGATGAGGCAGGAGCAGTGGCAAAGCGCAGAAAAGACTTCAATGAAGCGCAACGTTTTAAGCCTGTCGTGTTATACAAATCCCCTACAATGAGTGATGAAAAAGGCAATGCTACAATAAAATGGAAGATTCCTACTTATATAGGAAATGTGCGTATTATGGCAGTGGCAATTGATGAAAATGCTTATGGTAGTGCCTCACGCGATATGAAAGTTACTCTCCCTGTCGTGATGCTACCCACAATCCCACGAAGCCTCAAACTTGGCGACAGATTCTCACTTGCCATTGAAGTAATGCCTACAGAATCAAATATTGGCAAAGTTGATATTAGTGTCAAAAGCGGTGATAAAATCACCTTTGATAAAAAATCCCAAAGTCTTCGCTTTACCTCCAAAGATGCACAAAACATTGTCTTTGACGCGCAAGTAAGCAAAGATTCTATCGGCACAGAAGAAATTATCCTTAGCCTTACAAGCGCAAAATTTAAAACACAAGAAAAAACATCAATCGACATTAAGCCAAATAATCCCTATACGACTATTAATAAAAAATTCACTATTGAGCCGCAAGGTCAAATCACCCTTAGCAATCCCAAAGATTTTGTGCAAAATTCTCAATCCGGCTATTTGGTGCTTAGCCAAAAACCCATAATGTCGATTGATCATCGTTTGCGTTGGCTCATTCGCTATCCTTATGGTTGTATTGAGCAAACCACTTCATCAGTCTTGCCGCAACTTTATCTCACTTCTCTTAGCAGTGCGGATTTTATCGATAAGCCAAGTATCGTTAAAAATATCAACGCTGGCATTGCGCGTATCGGAAATTTCCAAACCTCTGATGGAGGTTTTGCATATTGGCAAGGTGGCTCTCAAGCTGATATATGGGGAAGCAATTATGCAGGACATTTTCTTTTACTTGCCAAAGAAGAGGGGTATTATGTCCCTCAAGATCTCCTCAAGCGTTGGATTACTTATCAAATCAATTTTGTAAAAAATCAAACCGAGACAAACACAGCGAAAGTCTATTCACTTTATCTGCTTTCTCTTGCCAAAGAGCCACAAATCGGGCTACTCAATCAAATATATGAAAATGATTTTGACAGCTTAAGCACAAGCGATAAATGGCTTTTGGCAGCTGCTTACAAACTCGCCGGTGTAGAAAATATCGTTGGAAAAATCACAAAGAATCTCTCCACAAGAGTGATTGCAAACGAACATTCAGAACGCTACTATTATTATAGCTATGGTTCTCCTTTGCGTGATGAAGCAATTATCTTAAAAGCCTACACAGACATTTATAAAAATTCATCAGAATCCGCCCAACAAGATAGATTTAAGTCTCTGCTTTCACGGATTCAGACATTGCTAGAAAGCGATGATTGGCTCTCTACCCAAACGCTTGGCTACTCGCTTTTAGCCCTTGCTTCGACTTCAAACACACGCAATGATAAGGCTGATGCAAAGATTCAAGTAAAACTTGATGGCAAAGCCTTTGAAAGCAGTGATATTCGATTTAAAATCCCATTTAGCGCGACAAATGGCAATTTAGAATCTAAAAACTCTACTATGCTTTATGCTAATCAAGTGTGGGATGGGATTTTGCTTGATGACAACATTCAGGCAAGTAGCTCGAAAATCAAACTCACACAAGAGTTTCTGAATCAAAATGGAGAACCAATCAATGTCTCTACTCTCCCTAGTGGAAGCACATTTTGGATTAAGCTTTCTGTAGATAACGAACATCAATCAGTCAGGACAAATAACCTTGCTGTTACTCAAAATATCCCTAGCGGTTGGGAGATTGAAAATACGCGTCTTAATAACGACATCTTGCCTCCTTTTGTAAAACAACAAGGCATTGACTATACAGATATTCGTGATGATAAGATTATGTGGTTTTTTGATTTCTATGGAGAGCGCAAAAGCGTGTTTGTCAAGATTAATACCATCACACCCGGAGAATATATTTTACCCCCTGCCACAGCAGAAGCAATGTATGACCACAGCTTCCTTGCAAATACCCAATCTAGCCGCGTCAAAGTAACTTCAGGTGTGGTTGAATAAAACAAACAAACGCCCTAGCCCTATTCTCCTTATTATCGCGAGTATAGGGCTTTGTGTATTATGCTATGGGGCTTTTGTTTTTCTTAATTTTTATGTGCGACATTCTGCACAAGATGATCTTTTTGAATCTACTTATAGCAAAAGTGTTTTTGACAAGGATAATCAGCTCCTTAGTGTGTTTTTAGATTCTAACGAGCAATGGCATCTCAAATCCCCTACCCAAGTGCCTAAAAAGCTTGAAATAGCTGCATTAACCTATGAAGATAAACGCTTTTTTAATCATTATGGCATTGATATTTTAGCTCTTTTAAGGAGTTTTAAAGATAACCTCATCTCTTCAAAACGATACGGAGCAAGCACAATCACTATGCAAGTGATTAAGCTTTATTTTCATCAAAAACGCAATTACAAAAATAAATTTGATGAATTTTTCCAAGCATTAGCCCTAGAAAGCATTTATAGCAAAGAGCAGATTCTTAAGATGTATTTAGATAACGCACCTTATGGCGGGAATATCATCGGCTTTCATTCAGCGAGTTTGTTGTATTTTGGCAAAGATTCTGCACATCTCTCGTGGGGGGAAGCAGCACTTTTAGCAGTTTTGCCTAATGCTCCGGGCTTACTCAATCTCAACAAAAATTCATCACTCCTCAAAGACAAACGCGATGCACTTTTACATAAATTGCACCAACAAGGGCATATTGACAAGGATTTACTTTCTCTTGCCCTGCTAGAGCCACTCCCTACGCATAAACTAACTCACCACAATATCGCCCCACATCTTAGCCTTAAAGTCATCGCACAAACGCCCAATCTTAGTAATATCCAAACGACATTAGACAAAAAAATTCAAATGCGTTTAGAATCTAAAATCAAACAATACCATAAAAAACTACTCCCACAAGGGATTCTCAATATGTCAGCCCTTGTGCTAGATACTTCAAATGGAGAAGTATTGGCTTATCTAGGCTCACAGGATTTTTTAGACATAGAAAATTATGGGCAGATTGATGGTATAGCCGCAAAACGTTCTCCGGGTTCATTGCTCAAGCCCTTTTTATACGCTTTGAGTATTGATGAGGGGCTTATTGCTCCACAAAGTTTGCTCATTGATGTGCCTTTGTTTTTTTCAAATTTCAACCCCCAAAACGCCAACAAACGATATAATGGATTAATCCCAGCCCAAATAGCCCTACAAAAATCCCTCAATGTGCCTTTTGTAAAACTCTTGCAAAATTATGGTTATGAAAAATTTTTCTTTGCCTTGCAAGAAATGCTTGATTTTGAAGACAAAAACTATCAACACTATGGGCTATCACTCATACTCGGCTCAAAAGAATTCAGCCCTTTTGAAATTGCAAAACTCTATTTAGGGCTTGCCAATTACGGCGCGTTTGGAGAGATTTATTACCTCAAAGATTCTCTCAAACAACCCAAAAAACACCTCATCTCTCAAGGAAGTGCGTATCTCACACTCCAAACACTCAAAGAGCTTGAACGCGAGGGGGAACTAGACTATCACAAAGACAAAATGACATTTTCGTGGAAAAGTGGGACAAGCTATGGTCGAAAAGACGCATGGGCAGCAGGGGCAAGTCCTCAATATACGATTGTCGTATGGGTAGGTAATTTCACAGGCAAACCCAATCCTAATATCCTTGGTATGAAAACAGCAGGGAGTTTGCTTTTTGAGATTCTCGAAGAATTGCCTGATAATGACATTGCCTTTGCGATACCAGAATCTGCTTTCAAAGAGATTCTTATTGACAAATTTAGCGGTTATCGCTTGAGTGAAGAAATGCAGCAATTTGCCATACCATCAGAAGAGATTCTCTATCCCAATGATGCAAAAATGCTCCAAGTCTCACCCTTTTACCAAAAAGTATTTATTGCAAACGACAAACCCGTAACTTCTAAAGATTCTGCATTTATTGATGCCTCTGCACAGATGATTTTACGCCTGCCGATTAATGTGCTAAACTATTACAAAACACAAAATATTGATATTCAAAAACACCTTGTATCATCGCAAAATCGCAATACACTTAAAATCATCTACCCCACAAATGGCTTAAAAATCATTCAACCTAAAGACTTTGACGGACAAAAAGAGCTGATTATGCGTATCGCAAATCTCACAAATCAAAAGGTGTTTTGGTATTTAGACCACAAGCTTATTTTTGCCTCCACGCACTCTACGCAAAAAATATTTTTAGATTCTAAGCCACACACATTAAGTATTATCGGGGAAGATGGGAGTATAGATAGTGTGAAATTCAATATAGAGTAATTAGCTAAAATTCGTTAAGATTGCAAAAAAACAAAAGGAGAAATCAATGAAATTCAATGGAAAAAATGTGCTTATCACCGGCGCGAGCAAAGGGATTGGCGCACAGATTGCTAAAACACTTGCAGAATATGGGCTAAAAGTATGGATCAATTACCGCTCCAAACCCGAGCTTGCTGAAAATGTCAAAGAAACAATAGAATCTGCGGGTGGCAAAGCGGCGATTATCAAATTTGATGCGACAAATGAAGAAGACTTTATCGCCTCACTTAAGGTGATTGTAGAAAGTGATGGAAAGCTTGACTATCTCGTCAATAATGCAGGTATCACAAACGATAAACTTGCCTTGCGTATGAGCCTAGATGACTTTCAAAGTGTCATTGATGCCAATCTCAAATCCTGCTTTATCGGTTGTCGCGAAGCTCTCAAGCTTATGAGCAAACAACGTTTTGGAAGTGTCGTTAATATCGCTTCAATCATCGGTGAGCGTGGAAATATGGGGCAAAGCAACTATGCAGCAAGCAAAGGGGGAATGATTGCGATGAGCAAATCATTCGCGTATGAGGGCGCACCTCGCAATGTGCGTTTTAACTGCGTAACACCCGGATTTATCCAAAGCGATATGACAAATGACTTAAAACCTGAAGTGATTGAAAATTATACAAAAAGCATTCCTTTGGCGCGTTTGGGAGAAGCTGAAGATGTAGCTCAAGCGGTAGCATTTTTACTCTCTGACGGCGCAAGTTATATTACCGGTGAAGTGTTAAAGGTCAATGGTGGGCTTTATATGTAAGCCTAAGCATAAAAAAGCCCTTGCCATTTAACAAATCTTTGCTATAATGGTAAATTTTAAAGCTTAAATTCAAAGAAGGAGAAACAATGGACACATTTGAGAGTGTAAAAGCTGTGGTTGTCGAACAACTAAGTGTAGATGCTAATGAGGTAAAACCTGAATCTCGATTTATTGAGGATTTGAATGCAGATTCTTTAGATGTAGTCGAACTTGTAATGGCATTAGAAGAAAAATTTGAGATTGAAATTCCTGACGAAGAAGCAGAGAAAATCAAAACCGTTAATGATGTAGTTACTTATATCAAAGAACACCAATAAATATTTAGAATCCATCGTGGATTCTAAATACCCAAATCAATGTAAATTTATCCAAAGGAAACAATATGCGTCGAGTGGTTATCACTGGGTTAGGAATGATTAATTCATTAGGGCTTACGAAAAGCGATTCTTTTAAAGCTATCACAGAAGGACAATGTGGCATTAAAAGAATTTCTTGCTTTGATGTAGAGAATTTCCCTGTCAAAATTGCTGGTGAAATCACAAATTTCAACCCTGAAGAAGTGCTTGATGCGCGAGAAGTAAAGAAAGCAGATCGCTTTATTCACCTTGGCTTAAAAGCCGCAAGAGAAGCAATGAATGAAAGTGGTTTGCTCCACAATGGGCTTGTGCAAGAATCTCTTAGTGAGCGTTTTGGTGTAAGCTCTGGAGCAGGTATCGGTGGTTTAGGCAATATTGAGAAAAATTCAATTGCTTGCGAACAAAAAGGTCCTCGCCGTATCAATCCTTTCTTTATCCCCTCTGCGCTAGTCAATATGCTCGGCGGTTTTATCTCAATTGAATACGCCCTCAAAGGTCCAAACCTCTCAAGCGTTACAGCTTGTGCAGCCGGCACTCACGCAATCAATGAAGCAACTAAAACCATTATGCTTGATGGCGCAGACGTAATGCTTGTCATCGGGTCAGAATCTGCGATTTGCCCTGTGGGTATTGGTGGGTTTGCTGCAATGAAAGCCCTTAGTGATCGCAATGATGAGCCTCTTAAAGCTTCTCGTCCTTTTGACAAAGAACGCAATGGTTTTGTAATGGGTGAAGGAGCGGGAGCATTGGTGCTTGAAGAATACGAACACGCTAAAAAAAGAGGTGCGAAAATCTATGCTGAAGTGATTGGCTTTGGAGAAAGTGGCGATGCTAATCATATCACTACGCCCGCCCCTCAAGGCGAAGGTGCTTTACGCGCAATCAAAGCTGCATTAAAAATGGCAAATGCAAAGATTGACTATGTCAATGCACACGGGACAAGCACTGCATATAATGATCTCTATGAGACTATGGCACTTAAATCCGCCTTTGGTTCAAAAGAAAATGTCCCACCTGTAAGCTCTACAAAAGGACAAATCGGGCATTGTTTAGGCGCAGCGGGAACATTAGAAGCTGTCATTTCGATTATGGCAATGCAAGAAGGCGTGATGCCTCCGACAATCAATCAAGAAGTGCCTGATCCTGAATGTGATTTGGATTATATTCCTAATGTCGCTCGAGAAGCCAAAATCCAAACGGTAATGAGCAATTCCTTTGGTTTTGGTGGGACAAATGGTGTTGTTATTTTCCAAAAAATCTAAACGATAAAGAATTGATATGGCAACTTATTTAGACTTTGAACAAAAAATCAAAAATCTTCAAGATGATATAGAATCTGCCATTATCCGCTCGGATAATGACGCTAAAATGATTCTCGAAAAAGAGCTTGAAAATGAAGTGCGTCATGTGTATTCTAATATCAGTGATTACCAAAAATTACAGCTCGCAAGACACCCCGATCGCCCTTACGCAATGGATTATATTGAGCTTATCCTCAAAGATTATTACGAGATTTGCGGGGACAGACATTTTAAAGATGATAAAGCAATCGTATGCTTTCTTGGTAAAATCAATGATCAAAGTGTTATGGTTATCGGTGAAGAAAAAGGACGCGGGACAAAAAATAAATTAATGAGAAACTTCGGTATGCCTAGTCCTGAAGGTTATCGAAAGGCTTTACGCGTAGCAAAGATTGCCGAGAAATTTAATGTGCCTATTTTAATGCTAGTGGATACACAAGGTGCATATCCCGGTCTTGGAGCAGAAGAGCGCGGACAAAGTGAAGCAATTGCAAAAAACCTCAAAGAATTTGCCACACTCAAAGTCCCCACGATTGCGGTTGTGATTGGTGAAGGCGGTAGCGGTGGGGCTTTGGCTATTGCTGTTGCAGACAAACTCGCAATGATGCAATATTCTATCTTTAGTGTGATTTCGCCAGAGGGTTGTGCTGCGATTCTATGGAATGATCCCTCAAAGATAGAATCTGCGACTAAAGCTATGAAAATCACACCTGTGGAGCTTAAAAAATATCATTTGATTGATGATATTATTGATGAGCCGATGATAGGTGCGCATCGTGATAAAGCAAATGCTGCAAAAGCAATCAAACAATATTTCCTTAAAATGCTTGAAGAGATTCAGCAAGATAATGATTATCTCACCAAAAGATACCAAAAACTAATGAGCTATGGGGCTTTCTCACAAGAATCCACAGATTCTACGCCTGATTAATCAGTCTTCCTTAGATTCTCAATATTAGCCAAGTCCCCGCTTTAGCCCCAAATCACAATACCAATAATCCAGCTAAATTTATAGATTCTCGCCTTTTGCAACGATTATCAATCATCAATCGACAAATAATCATTTGCTTCATACATATTTTTTTATGGCATAATCCCGCAAGAGGTTATCCTCTTAATTTTAAATACAGGAGTTATGATGATAAAAAAGATTTTGTTACTTACTTTTGGGTTTGTTTTGATGCTAGGTCTCAACGCATGCAACAATAACAAAAATCAACAAAACACACTTGAGCAAATCAAAGCCAAAGACAGCATTCGCATCGGTGTTTTTAGTGATAAACCACCTTTTGGCTTTGTCAATGAAGAGGGCAAAAACGATGGTTTTGATGTGTATATCGCAAAAAGATTTGCTAAAGATTTACTAGGAGATGAAAATAAAGTGCAATTTGTGCTTGTCGAGGCTGCAAGTCGCGTTGAATTTTTGCGTGCAAACAAAGTCGATATTATTATGGCAAACTTCACTCAAACGCCCGAGAGAGAAGAAGTCGTAGATTTTGCCAAACCTTATATGAAAGTTTCTTTGGGTGTTGTTTCTAAAGATGGCGCGATTCAAAGTGTCGATGATTTGAAAGGCAAAAAACTTATCGTCAATAAAGGCACAACAGCCGATGCGTTTTTCACCAAGCACCACCCCGATATTGAGCTTCTCAAATACGAGCAAAATACCGAAGCCTTTATGGCACTCAAAGACGAGCGAGGAGATGCTTTAGCGCATGATAATACTTTAGTTTTAGCGTGGGCTATGGAGAATCCCGGATTTAGCGTAGGGATTCCCTCATTAGGCGAAGAAGAAGCCATCGCCCCAGCAGTGAAAAAGGGTAATACCGAGCTTAAAGATTGGCTTGATAATGAAATCACCACACTTGCTAACGAGGGTTTTCTGAAAGAAGCCTATATCAAGACACTTGCTCCGATTTTTGGTGAAGAAAAAATGGATTCTGTTTTGATTACAAAATAACGCTCACATTTCGCACTTGCATCTTTGCAATCGTGCGAAATGCCTACATTGCCTTACTTTTACGACAGCTCACAACCCACACAGCTTTTTACACATCTTGGATAATCCCAAGGCACAGATTCTAAGATTCTTAAAACAAATCCACAAAACAATTCAAAAAATACTAGACTGAAAATATATTTTAATCTTCTTTAATATTATTTTTTATATAATCACATTTTTAAAAGTTGCACATACAACAAAGAATAAAAACTATAAAAGACAAAGTTCTTCAAGGAGACAACGATGAGATTTATCATAGTGTTCGTATTGTGCCTTTCTTATGCTTTTGCTTCAGGATTTAAGATTAATGAGCAAAGCCTCAACTCCACCGCACTCAATTCTGCCTATATCGCAGGGGCTCATGGAGCAGATAGTGTGTATTACAATCCCGCAAATATGGGATTTTCTCACTCGCTCTCCGATAATGAAAAATCCGATTTAGAAATCACACTCACAGGGATTTTTATCCCCGGATTCAATTTCACCACAGACACAGACACGAAGTCTATCGGTGAAGGCTCGATCAACTGGGGGCTTAGCACTACTACGACTATGGGCATCAGCGACACAATGGCAGATTTGGCAAAAAATGTTTTAGGCGTGGATTTGACTGCGCCCATAGAACTTCCCTCTTCCGAGCCTAATCAACACGGCACTTGGGGATACAATGAGCGGGGGGCTTTAGTCGAGGGTTCAGCTGACCCGACTTTCTTCCCTGTGCCAAAGATTTTTTATAAAAGCAGCACGAAAAAGACTAAATATGGGAACCTCAATTGGGGGGTTAGCTTTACTGCACCGAGCGGTTTAGCGATGAATTGGAATGGTGAGGGAGGAGCGTTCTTGCGTAATGTGATGATTGCTATGGTAGAGCTAAGCCCCTCTTTTAGCTGGAACTATAACGAACGCATTGCTATTGGCGTCAGCCCAAGATTCCTCTATGGTATGGGGAATTTTAAAAACACCGTGTTCGTCCCACTCGGCACACCCGATAAACCGGGCAAAGTAACGACTAATATCAAAGATTTTGATGAGATTCCCGATAGTATGATCCCCGAAGCAATGGCACAGCTCATCTATGCAGTCAATACGACTAATGGCTTAGCAGGTGTGGGCGGATTGTTTGTAGGAGGGGGGGGGCATTACAATAATGAATTGCGATACAAAAATCCTACATTATTTTCACCCGAAGCGTGGTTTGGTATGCCCGACCCTAGCGTCTTTGACCCCTATGTCGATAAAGACAAACAGACTATTGATGTCGCCGGTTATAATGCCAAAGTCAAGGAAATCAACGCTACAATCAAAAATAATTGGGAGACTTACAAAAGCAATAAAGATAGCGGAGCAATGACTTGGGGACAAGAATCAAATGGATACAATGCTAATGGACTTAATAAAGGTATTGATCATATCAATTCTTGTATCTTGACAAGCAATGTAAATTTTTTTCAAGCAGGCTGTAAAGATCTTCCCAAAGATGTTTTTAAAGGAGAAAAAGGTTATATCAACTGCTATACGGGAACACATTATGATTTTAATGGCAATTTGCAAACATCATATCCCGGAGTCTGCACTGACCCAAGTCCTACAGAAAAAGATGAAGACGGTGCACCACGAGGCTACCTCACACTGATGGACGCCAAGCAGGTAGCAGAAGCCTTTGGTATGGGAGATATGGAGATTTACACCGACCTAGTCGGAGCGACCAAAGTCGATCAGAAAAGCAATGGTGGGGATTTCGCTTTCGGCTACAAAGTCGCGATGAGTGTGCGTCCTTTTGAATCCAAAAAGACGACTCTAAGTATAGTTTATACTTCACCCGTGAAGTTTGACCTCAAAGGAAGCCTTGATGCGACAACCTATATCGGTGGCTCAATGGGCGATGTCAATATGAAAGCAGACTTAACTCTTAGTGCGACCCTCCCCTCTCAACTCCAACTCGCCATTATGCACTCCTTTGGCAAGCTGAATGTAGAATTTGTCTATGAAGAAATCTATTGGAGTAAGGGCGATAAATTTGCTTTCAACTTTAGCAATCCTCAATTCACACCTTTAAGCGGTATGGTGATGCAATTCACCCCCGATCAACTAGCCGGTATGATGGACTTAGCCGATTATGGCGCAGTCGCTATGGGTGATGGCTGGAAAGATACAATCGCATTGCGACTAGGGCTCACCTATCTCACAGAGAAAAACACACTTTTGATGCTCTCCGCTGCGCTTGATCAAGCCCCCGTGCCTCAAGACAAACTCGGAATCCCCGATAGTAATGCCTATATGTTTGGTATCGGTGCGAAAAAAATGTTTACCAAATGGAATGCAGGTATCGCGTATTCACTAAGCCTTAAAGACGGAAGAAAGAGCATTTATCAAACAGGTGGTTTTGGACAGCTACATTTGCTCTCTGCTTCGCTAGGGAGACAATTTTAGAATCTAAAAACTCGCTTGTTTTTAGCATAATGCAAACAAGGGCACACATCGCATAAGGGTTAGGCTTGTTTGCAAAGTAAAGCAACAAAAACTAATAAGCTTTTGTCATAATTAAGCAAATTAATGCTATAATTACGATGTATTGCATTAATTGTTCCTCCTTTCGGCGAAACAATTCCCTTTGTGGAGTTGGTAGCTCCATAAAGGGTTACTCACTCCACGATGCAATTATATACTACTTTATCAAAATCTGCTTTATTTGGTTATGATGTTTAAATCTTGAAGAATATTTGGGAATATTCTAAAGGTGATAGATTTTATTTGATTTTGTCAAAGAACATTAGAGCTTTTGGCGTAAAAAGCTCCATGCAGGGAGCTTAAGCGGGAGTTTGAAAGCATGGACATTACCGCTATGGATAGAATCTAGCTCCTTGCCATCGCAAAGCCTAATCTTATCAAAACGCATCATCAGCTTTCCCTCACATTCATAAATCTCACCAAGCTCGTTTTTACCTGTTGTGATACGCGCATCAAGCGGTGCGACAATCTCTTTAGATTCTCCTACGCGAATCGTATGCCGACAATACGCAAATTCCCCGCTCTCATCGACTTCTGCATTGACTTGATAACTCCCCTCGCTGATTGCGCTAAAGTGATTTTGTGTGTTTGTCTTCTCAAAAGGACGATGGATAATGTATCCGTCTGTGAATCCACGATTTTTCAAGGTATTAAGTTCATCGGTATAAAAAGTTTGATCTATCATGCCTTGATAATAATCATCAATCGCCTTGCGATAAGTGCGTGCAGTAATCCCTGCATAATAGCTTGATTTCGTGCGTCCCTCAATTTTTAGCGCATCAATCGCCCCACTATCAAGAATCTCTGCAATATGTCCGCTAAGATTCAAATCCTTAGAGTTAAAAATATGCGTCCCTATGCCCTCCTCCTCTTGCAGCCTCATCATCACACCATTATCGGGATTCTTTGCGTAAAATTCATGCTCATCAAATCGCACCAATTCACCATTTTGCATATTTCGCACATAGTATTCATAGTCAAATCGGCAATCATTCGCACAACTCCCACGATTAGGGACGCGTCCGCTTTGAAGTGCAGAAATCAAACATCGCCCCGAAAAGGCAAAACACATACTCCCATGCACAAAAATTTCAATTTCAAGCTCGGGCAAATGCTTTTTAATAGCCAACGCGTCTTTAAGACTAATCTCACGCGCAGCTACGATACGCTTCACACCCATTTCAAAAAACACTTCTGCATCAAGCACATTAAGCACATTTGCTTGAGTAGAAAGGTGAATAGGAATCTGTGGCGCAATGCGTTTAGCAAGTCTCACCACACCGGGCGCGGCTACGATAAAAGCATCGGGATTAAGCGAAGCCATTTTGGCAATATGAGATTCTAAAAGTTTAAGCTGGGAATTGAAAGGGAAACCATTGATTGTTACAAATACCTTTTTACCCAAATTATGTGCGTATTGGACGCCTTGCGCAAAATCTTCAAAGCTAAAATCTTTGCCTGCACGCGAACGCAAAGAAAAATGGCTGACGCCTCCATACACAGCATCAGCACCAAAATTAAGAGCGATTTTAAGTTTTTTGAGATTCCCCGCAGGAGAAAGGAGCTGGACTTTACGAGAATTAATCATAAGGGGTTATTTTGAACCAAATGAAGTAATCAAAGCTTCAATGTCTTCTTCATTAACAATATCTTCTTTATCATCACCCGCGATAAACACCGCTGAACCCACACGCTTACTATCATCAATCTTGCCTTCAAAGAGTGAATTCATATATTGTGCTAAAGCTCTCATCACATTGATTACACGCTCAATCTTTTGACGATGAATATCTTGATATTGCATCAAATCCATTGCCTGCATTGAGGCATCGTTGATTTCATTTGATGAATCAATGATTTTTTGATTATCTTCCTGTATTGATTGAGTAGATTCTAAAGCCTTTTGAAAACTCTGTATATGAGGAAAAGTCGTGCATAGCTTTGTGAAAAGCTCTTCTTGAGACTTGAGATAATTTTTGATATTTTTTGCTTGTTTTTCGATTTTAGCGGCATCATTGCTCATAATCTCTAATTGATCGAAAATCTGTGTGCCTTTAATCTCGGTATCTCGCGTAACCTCATCAAGCTGATGAACGACTTTGTGGTCTTCAGTAGGTGGAGGTGGAGGCCATTTCTGATCTGCTTCGACACGAAAATCATTGGGGTCAATCGTCTGCTTGTGAAATTCCTCTTCCTTATCCTCTTCGGGAGCATCTACCTCACTAATATCAGGTTCCCCCTCCATAAGAGAATCTAATTCTTCTTGGGTCATCGCAATTCCTCAATACTAAAAAATAATCTTCTATTATATTTAATTAAATATTAAATAAGCTTAATATTTACGCCTATCGCATCACTTTTAAATCAAAAAAGTAAAAATAGGTTACGATGCACTGCTTTGCACAAGCACAGATTCTATAATATGATCAATATCGCCATCAAGCACACCCTCTGTATCACTTGTCGCATAGCCACTACGCAAATCCTTGACTTGCTGGTAAGGGGCTAAGACATAAGAGCGAATCTGATGCCCCCAACCCATTTCACTTTTTTCTTGTGTGCTACCCTCTTGCAACTTTTGATGCTCGATTTCATAGAGTTTGGATTGGAGCATCTTTATTGCTGTGGCTTTATTTTTGTGCTGACTTCGGTCATTTTGACAAGACACAACGATACCGGTAGGAAAGTGTGTAATGCGGATTGCAGATTCTGTCTTATTGACATGCTGCCCACCTGCACCACTTGCACGATAAGTATCAATACGAATATCCTTATCATCAATTTCAATCTCGATATTATCATCAAGTTCAGGGCTTACCTGCACACTTGCAAAACTTGTATGACGCTTGGCATTTGCATCAAAGGGCGAGATTCTGACTAATCGATGCACGCCATTTTCACTTTTTGCGTAACCATAGGCATTTTCTCCCTTCACAATAAATGCTGCGCCTTTGATACCAGCCTCTTCGCCGTCTTGATAATCCAGAATCTCAACCTTATATCCGCGCCGCTCACTCCAACGCAAATACATTCGATAAAGCATACTCGCCCAATCTTGAGATTCTGTCCCACCTGCACCGGGCTGAATCGTAATAATCGCATTTGAGCCATCATGCTCACCGCTAAGCATCACTTCAATCTCAACCTTTTGGATATGCTCTTGCAAGGCGGGGGCAGATTCAAAAAGTAATTCTAAAGTGCTAGAATCCTCTTCATTCAAGGCAATCTCATAAAGTTCCAAAGCGTCATCAAGCTCTTGTTTCATTGACGAAAAGGTATTTAAAACTCTCTCACATTTGCGTTTTTCTTTTGCAATTTCTGCCGCCCTTTTAGCATCATTCCAAAAATTTTCATCTTTTTCTAATGTTTGAATTTCTTCTAATCGTGCTTGGAGGATTTGAGGATTAAGGATTTTTGCGACATTTTCACATTTATTTTGCAAAGTCTTGAGTAACTCGCCATATTCATAAGAATCCATATTATGCCTTTGCTTGAAGAATAAAGCTAAAATTGTAACACAGACTTAATAACGATACTCTTTTAAAAGATTTCTTTTGGGCTGATTATTTTGGTGGATTTGTTATCTGTATTTTGAAATTTTATAAATCTCTTGCATTGTTCCTCCTTTCGGCGAAACAATTCCTTAGTGAAGCTGCTAACTTCACTAAGGGGCTAGAAGATTCACAAACATATTATAAGTATATTTCTTGATGCTGCCTACTTCTAGCTTTGCAATCTGTGATTTTACTTAGATTCTTAAATATTAAAAACTAAGCGCACGCGTGCGTATCAGTCTTACTAATAACGCGCAAAAATTTCATTAATCTCTCGAGGATCATTTGTCTGTGTAAGGGCAAGCATTAGTAGCACGCGCGCCTTTTGTGGATTTAAATCCCTACTACCGATAAAGCCAAATTCAGAATCTGTGTCATTAGCTAAAACAATGCCATTATTTATACGCGAACTTTGCACGACAACCAAGCCGTTTTTCATAAGTTTTTTGAGTGCGTCCTTTTGGTATTTATGAATGCTCCCCGCACCACTTCCGGCGACCACTATGCCCTTTGTTCCTGCTTGGACAAGTGCTTGAGCGGCGACAGATGAGCCGTCATTAGCATAAGAGTAGAGAATATCCACGCGTGGTAAAGATTCTAATGCACTCACATCAAATGTGCTTTGTGTCGTGTGGGGTTTATTGGGCGCATAGTGAAAAAAGACTTTGCCATCGACAATATAACCCATATCCCCGCTATTAGGTGAAGCAAACGCATCGACATTGAGCGTATGTGTCTTGCTCACATATCGTGCGCTTTGGATTCTGTCATTCATCGCTACCATTACACCTTTCCCTTGAGAATCTGCATTTGCAGCAAGTGCAACAGCATTATAGAGATTCTTTGGACCATCGGCACTGATTGCTGTGCTTGGGCGCATCGCTCCAACCAACACGACAGGCTTATCACTTTTCACTACTAAATGCAAAAAGAATGCGCTCTCTTCCATTGTGTCTGTACCGTGCGTAATCACAACACCATCGACTGCAGAATCTGCAAGTAAGTCATTGATGCGTTTGGCAAGGGTGAGCCATATCTCATTTGTCATATCCGCACTATCAATATTAGCGATTTGCTCTCCTTGAATGTTTGCAAGATTGTGAATCTGTGGCACTGCATTAATCAATACATCAACGCCTACCACGCCAGCCTCGTATCCAGTCGTTTTAATAGCAGAATCTATCGAACCTGCGATTGTCCCACCGGTAGCAAGAATAACAATATTTGGTTTATCTTGGGATTTGTTTTGTGTTTTTGAATTTTTTGTTTGCACGATTTCCCTTTTTTCACTCTTTTTTTCATCACTAGAGCAGCCCGACATCAGCCCTATCAATGCGCAAACAACCATAAAAGCTTGGATAAAATATTTCATATTCTAATCTCCTACAAATAAAATCTTGGTTTGCTTTATTGTAGGAGATTCTATAGAAATATGTCAAGTTTATTTTATTCGACTTCTGCGTCAATCACATCATCATCTTTTTTCTTTGTGTCTCCACCTGCTTGAGCATTACCTTGTTCTTTAGCATACATTGCTTCAGCAAGCTTATGACTCGCATCGGTAAGAGCCTTGATTTTTGCTTCGAGCTCTTCCTTAGAGACATTTTCATTTTTGAGCGATTCCTCAAGTGCATTAAGCGCGTTTTGAATCTTTTCAGCTTCACTTGCATCAAGTTTATCCTTAAACTCTTCAAGGCTCTTTTTAGTTTGATAAACCAATGAATCTGCTTTGTTGCGAAGCTCAATGACTTCTTTTTTCTTCGCGTCTTCTTCTTTATGAAGCTCTGCTTCTTTGACCATTTTCTCAATTTCAGAATCTGAAAGCCCACTCGAACCGCTGATTTTAATCTCTTGAGATTTACCTGTGGCTTTGTCTTTTGCTGAAACCGTGAGGATTCCATTTGCATCAATATCAAAGGTAACCTCGATTTGTGGCACACCTCGAGGTGCTGCAGGGATACCGCTCAAATCAAATCGTCCTAGAGATTTATTATCTTTTGCAAGTTCTCTCTCGCCTTGCAAGACATTAATGCTTACTGCGGGTTGATTATCTTCATAAGTCGAGAAAACTTGTGTTTTCTTTGTAGGGATTGTAACGCCTCTCTCAACAACTTTTGTGGAGATTCCACCAGCTGTTTCGATACCTAAACTCAAAGGTGTTACATCAAGTAACAAGACATCTTTTACATCGCCTTTTAACACACCCCCTTGAATCGCCGCACCCACAGCAACAACCTCATCAGGATTCACAGATTTATTTAAATCTTTTCCGATAAAGGCTTTTACGCGCTCTTGCACTTTTGGAATCCGTGTAGAACCACCCACCATAACAACTTCGGAAATATCACTTTGCGTAAGCCCAGCATCTTTAATCACAAAATCAATCTTTTTGATAGTCGCTTCAATCAAATCATCAATCAAGCTTTCAAACTTCGCACGAGTGATTTTTTTCACTAAGTGCTTAGGACCGCTTGCATCAGCAGTGATAAAGGGGAGATTGATTTCTGTTTCTTGTGCGCTACTCAATTCTTTTTTTGCATTTTCTGCTGCATCTTTTAATCTCTGCAACGCCATCACATCATTTTTAAGATCAATACCCTCATCACTTTTAAACTCTTCTGCTGCCCAATCAATGATTCTGTTATCAAAATCATCTCCACCTAAGAACGCATCTCCACCTGTGGCAAGCACTTCTACGACATTATCGCCTGTTTCTAGCACGGTAACATCAAATGTCCCCCCGCCTAAGTCATAGACCATAATCTTTTCTGCTTCTTTTTTGTCAAGCCCATATGCTAAAGCCGCAGAAGTAGGTTCGTTAATGATTCTTAATACATTAAGCCCAGCAATCGTCCCTGCCTCTTTTGTCGCCTTGCGTTGAGAATCATTAAAATACGCCGGAACGGTGATTACCGCTTCTGTTACTTCCTCGCCAAGATAACTTTGTGCATCTTCTTTAATTTTCATCAGAATCTTTGCTGAAATTTCTTGAGGTGTATAAATCTTATCAGCAATCTCTACCGCACACGCACCATTACGATCAACGATACTATAAGGAAGCCTTTTTTCAGCCTCTTTTGCCTTGTCTTCGCTCATCATCAAACCCATAATGCGTTTGATTGAATAAATCGTTTTTTTCGGGTTAGTTATCGCTTGGCGCTTTGCGGGGTCGCCCACAAGAATCTCGCCTTTGTCGGTAAAAGCCACGATTGAAGGGGTTGTATTTTTGCCCTCTTTATTTGCAATAATTTTTGCCTCATTACCTTCATACACTGCCATTGCAGAGTTTGTTGTTCCTAAGTCTATACCGATTACTTTTGCCATTGTGTCTCCTTTAAAATAAATTATATAAATTTAAGTGATTATGGATTCTCATAAAGAATCTCAAGCATTTTTAACCACGCTCACCATTGATGGGCGAAGCACCCTTTGCTTATACACAAACCCTTTTTGCAAGGTTTGGAGTATTTCTCCATCATTTTTTTCTTCATGTGGCACTTGCATCAAACATTCATGCAAATTAGGGTCAAACTCGCCCTCTGTGGCGATGACTTCTACACCATGCTTGTTTAATACCTTAATAAAGCCTTCAAGTGTGAGCTGCAAACCTTCCGCAATCGCCGTTGCTTGTGGATTACTTTGCGCACTCTCTAGGGCTTTTTCTAATGTATCAAGCACAGGAAGCAAATCATTCATAATGCGCTCATTTGCGTATTCTAAGCTTTGACTCTTGTCTCTCTCTAAACGTTTCTTTGTATTCTCAAAATCTGCAAAAGCTCGCACATATTGATCTTTTAATGCCAAATACTTTGCTTCGTAATCTTCTTTTTCGCATTCTTGCTGCACACTCTCTTCAATATGATCTTCGCAAGAAAGAGAATCTTGCTGCTCTTGGCAAGAATGCAAATCTTGTTCTTCCATAACTTACTCCTTTATCTTAAGATAAAATTTTCATAAAAATGCGTAAAGTCTCTATCCAACGCGCCGACACAACACATTCTTGCTTTTTGTGTCGGTTGATTAGCAAAATTGACTTCTTGCATCACTGCCAAATACCCTTTAGGCAAAACTTCTTCAAAATACACACCATTTTCCAAAGAATCAAACACACGCCCATCAACGATTGAAAACAATATGCTTTCGTCTTGCGAAGATTGACAAATATCCGCTATCGCACCCATACAAAAACGATGTATGCTTTTTGTCTGGACAGATTCTAAAGACTTGAGCAGAGAATACGCACACACTTGATGAGCAATTTTCCTCATATCAATAATATCCAAACCCTTAAGTTCGTTTAAAAACCGCTCCAAATGGCTTGAAAATGGCAAACTGATACCAATCTGATCAAACATCAAAATAAGATATTTATTCTCTACATTTATCATTTCTTTAAAACGATTACTTTGCTCAAGACTTAAAATGCAAAAAATATGATGTTCAAAACATGCCTTTTTAATATCTTCCAAACACGAGACAGAATACAAAGACTTCGCATCAATATGCTGATACCAATATGATTTCAACGCACTAATAGTAGGGACTCGTCCGCTACTGATGTGGGGTTGAGATAAAAGCCCTTCTTGTGCGAGAATCTTAAAATAATTTCGGATTGTAGCAGAGGAAAATTTCGCATTCATCGAATGTTTAAGAGATTCTGAACCGATAGGCTCTTTATACCTTAAATATTCTACAATCACTTGAGATAAAAGTAATTCTTTTTTGCTCATTTTCGATGCTGTCCTTACATTTTGTTCTCTATAAATTTAAATAGTTTGATTGCTTCTTTAAGCAAACAAAAATAATTTTAACACAAAATAACAAATAAATTAGCAAATAAATAAAAATATTGCTAAAAATACATAAACTTTAGTCTTAAAGTATAAAGTTATATAAATAATTATACTTAATAAAGTTAATACAAATAGACTATATTAAAAAATCATTGGTGAATTATGCGATTTTTGCTTTACCATTGCCTACAAAATGCTAAAATAATCTTATGAATATACATACCCATGAAGTCAGTGCTGAACTCATTTCAAATATAGCAACCATTTCTCTTTCAATGTTCCGAAAGAATTTCTTTGGCATTTTCCACGGATCAATCTCGGCGAGAATCTCCAAAAATCGCTTTGTTATCAACAAACAGCAAGCTATATTTGATAATATCACTGAAGATTCTATGATTATGCTTTATCAAAAACAAGACTATCGTTGGAATGAAGCAAGCCTGCATGCACCGATTCACTCAAGCATTTATGGGCATTTTTCCGAAGCAAAATTTATCGCTTATGCAATGCCGCCTTATACTATCTCTTATTCATTAAAACATAATGTGCTAGAGCCAAAAGATTATTTTGGATACAAGTTTCTTGCACCTCGTATCGAAATCTTTGACCCTAAGGATTATGAGACTTGGTCAGATCGAGCCGTAACCGATATTCCACGATATTTAAACGAACACACTTCGCCTTATATGATTATCAAAGGTTATGGGATTTATGTCTATGCGCGTGATATTTATACCCTCGCAAAAATAGTCGCTTTAATCGAAAATTCTTGTAAAATTCTTCATTATAATGCCGAACTGGGCGAAATATTCACAACAAGCAACAAATATGATATTTAATTTCTCGTATTCAAAGGAGGCTTAATGATGCTCCCCGATTTTGCCAATCAAACAATGCAGCAATTTAAACAACTCTGTGCGATTCCACATTGCAGCTTTCACACACAAGATATGTTTTCTTATCTCTGTGCGACACTTAAAGACAAAGGTTATGAAATCCAAACTGACGAGGCTAAAAATATTTATGCCAAAAAAGGCAATCCTCGCGTGTGCTTACAAAGTCATTATGATATGGTATGCGTAGGAGAATCTAGCAATCATCAAGGTTTGCAAGTCTGTGAAGAAGGCGATGTTTTACGCGCCCATAATTCAAGCTTAGGTGCGGATAATGGTGTGGGTGTAGCAAGTATGCTTGCTCTTGATGTGGCTGATATTGAATTACTTTTTACTAATGATGAGGAAGTAGGTATGATTGGAGCAAATCATCTCAAGCTCCCTATTCAATCACATCTTTTATTGAATCTTGATAGCGAAGATATTAATGATATTGTCGTAGGTTGTGCTGGAGGAGTTGATATAGAGTGTGATATTCCCTTGCAACCTTTTTCACAAGATATTAGCCTTGCTCTCACCACACACCCTTATATTTATCATATCGTTTCAGAAGGATTTTTGGGCGGACATAGCGGGATTGAGATTCATAAAAACAAAGACAATCCTATTGTCGAGTGGGGTTTTTGGCTAGATCAGAATCAAAGCTATATTGTTAGTATTAAAGCAGGAGAAAAACGCAACTCCATTCCAACACATTTAGAATCTGTCATTCTTTCCCCTCAACCTTTGCCAAACTCCTACTCTACCCTCTCTGGCAATGCGCGTTTTATTATCACACCTCTTGCACAAGATTCTATTAAAAACTTTTCATATGCCTACCACCAAAATATAATCATTCCTTTATTGGTAGGATTACATAGCGGTGTGTATGCGTTTAACTCACAAGGCACACTCGCTTCATTAAATCTCTCTCTACTAGAACAAAATACCAATCATCTAAGCTTGGTGATGATGGCACGCGCTAATAGTGATGCGATGCTTCTTCGTCTTATTCAACATATCAAATCAACTGCTACCAATCTCAACCCTCAATGCAAAGTCCAAGACAAAGGATTCTATAGTGCGTGGGAAAGAAGCATTGCAGATAATCACCCTGCACTCACGCTTTTATATGAGCTTTATGCCAAACATTCTATCCAGCCTAAAATTACACAAATTCACGCGGGATTAGAAGGTGGCATACTTAAAAAGAATCTCCTTGCAGCAGGTTCAAAAGCACCTCTTGATGTGCTATCTATAGGACCGACAATCCATTCACCCCACAGCGTCAATGAGTGTGTAGAGATAAAAAGCTTTAATATTTTTTGCGAGATTCTGCACGATTTTGTGCAATCCTATCAATAACAGAATCTAAACTCTTAAATCAAGGATTAAGCTATGAAACAAATTTCTGTCGGTATCATTGGTGTAAGCGGCTATACAGGCTTGGAGCTTTTGAAACTTTTATTAGCACACCCCGTTTTCAAAGTCTGCTACCTTGCCAACACACAAGGAGCATGTCGCATTGATGAGATTCACAAAGGTTTATGCGGAATCTGCGATCTTGAAGTGCAAAAAGCTGACGCGAAAGTCGCTTCTCAAATGTGCGAATTAGTCTTTCTCGCACTCCCACACAAAGAAGCTATGAATATGGCTAAAACGCTTTTAGCATCGGGGACAAAGGTCGTTGATCTCTCGGCTGATTATCGATTGAGTGCGGATAACTATGCGCGCTATTATTGTGTGCATCAAGACCAAGAGAATCTCGCACACGCTGTATATGGGTTGCCAGAATATAATAAAGAAGCAATCAAAAAAGCGACATTGATTGCTAATCCGGGCTGTTATCCTACTGCTACACTTTTAGCACTTTTACCTTTTGTGAATTATATTGATGAAGAATGCGGTGTGTTTGTTGATGCCAAAAGTGGTGTGAGTGGCGCAGGAAAAGGGCTGACAAACAACACACATTATCCTCATATTAATGAAAATCTTTTCAGTTACTCGCCCTTGACGCACCGGCACCAAGTCGAAATCGAAGAAAAATGCGAGATTCTCGGACATAAAGCGTTGCAAGTTCAATTCGTCCCTCACCTCACGCCCTTAACAAGAGGTATGCTTGTGAGTGTTTTTGCTCATCTCAAACAAGCAATGTCTTCCTCTGATGCGCTAGAGATTCTCAAAAATACTTACAGAGCGCATTCATTTATCAGAATCCGTGAGAATCCTGTCGATATATCAAGTGTCGCTGGGAGTAATTTTTGTGATATTTTTGCTCAAACACGCGGTAAAAGCCTTTATGTCAATTCATCAATTGATAATTTAATGCGTGGGGCAAGCTCACAAGCCCTTCTAAACGCTAATCTTATGTGCGGATTAGATGAAAATCTTGGCATACCTCGCACACCTTATGGCATCTTCTAGGAGATATTAACGCTATGCAAAACCTATGGGAAAATGCCCCATATATCGCTGATGATGCAATTTTTATCGCAGATTCTCATTATATCGCTCCCCTATCTGATAAAAAAGAATCTGTTTTGGATTCTCATAATGAAAAAAAAACAGAATCTTCTGCATTTCTACCCCCATCTTTACCACTTTTTTTAGAATCTCTTTTGCCTAATCCTCCCTCACAAGTTTTTTTAATGGGTGATATTGCCCACATTTTAGTAGGCTATCTCTCTTCGAGTATCAAGGCTAATGAAATTTTGCTTGAATCTATTGCTGCTTTAAGTGTGAAGTGTGAAGTGTGGTGGTTTGAAGGTAATCACGACTTTGGTTTATCAGCACTTCATTCGCGTTTGTCCAAAGTCAATTTTGTCCCTCGCAAATCTCAACCTAAACCTTTTCAGTATATCCTTAATCACGAAAGGAAACGGATTCTGATAGCACATGGGGATTGTTTCTTGGGGAGAAAATATGAGATATATATCCGCACGATAAGCGCACGATTAAGCCTCTATGCACTTAATTTAGCTGATAGTGTAACTTTTGGTAATCTTTATACATTTGTCGCACATAAAATTAACCAAAAAAATATACATTCTGGGCAAATAGAATTTATGCCCTTTGCTCAAAAACGCATTCAAGCCTATCAAAATTATGCGTTAATTCACCAATGGGAATATCCCGATATAATTATTGAAGGGCATTTTCACTTAGGACAGATTCACACTTCTTGCCAAAGTCTCTATATTTCTTTGCCCTCATTTTATTTTAATGGAAGCATTTTTGCTATACAATCCATACGAAAAAAATCTACTCATCTTTATAAAGAGGAGAAAATGTGCTAAAAACAGAGAAAATTGATACCATAGCAAATAATGAAATGGAATTAGTAGATTTCAGAATCTATGAAGACAAAGATGGAGAAACCTACGAAGGCGTTTATGGAATCAATGTCGCTAAAGTTGAAGGTATCAATGCTTATCCTGATGCAATTTTTGAATCCCCGGGAAGCCCTGATTATTTACTTGGAATGTTTGACTTACGCGGAGAAATATTGCCTTTGATTGACTTAGCAAAATGGATGAACATCAAACCCAAAGACGAAATGGCACAAAACAAAAAAGTTATTGTTACAGAATTTAACAATAAAAAACTCGGTTTTGTTGTCCATGCTACAAGACGATTAAGACGCATCAGCTGGGCAAATATAGAATCTGCAATGTTTAGCTTAAGTAATGAAGATCAAAGAGGTAAAATCACTGGCACAACGAAGATTGAAAATGATCGGACATTGCTTATCTTAGACTTAGAAGGCATTATTGATGATTTAGATTTTTACACGCCTAATGGTGCAAATGCAGACATTGAACAATTTAAACCTGCAAAAAAATTCGAAGGCTCTGTGCTCATTGTCGATGATAGTTTGATTGCAAGAAAACTTCTTAGAAATACAATGAGTGAGATTGGATTTAATGTGATAGAAGCCAATGATGGAGAAAATGGGTTAAGAAGACTTGAACAACTTTATGAAAATTGGGGAAATGATATTGGAAACAATCTCAAGCTTATTATTTCTGATATTGAGATGCCCAAAATGGACGGCTTTCATTTCGCTGCACAAGTAAAAAATGACACACGATTCAGCCAAATTCCTATTATTTTCAACTCTTCAATCAGTGATAAAATCAGTGCAGAAAAAGGAGAAAAATTAGGGGCTGAAGCCTATCTTGTGAAATTTGATGCAAAACTATTTTATGATGAAATCACTAGAATTTTATCAAAATAAATAGTAAAATACTTTATAGAAATTAAATTTGTGAGAGGATTTAACAATGGATGATATGCAAGAGATAATGGAAGACTTCCTTGTGGAAGCTTTTGAAATGATTGAACAGCTTGATCAAGACTTGGTTGAGCTAGAAAATAATCCCGAAGATTTAGATTTATTAAATAGGATTTTTCGTGTTGCGCATACTATCAAAGGTTCAAGTTCATTTTTAAACTTTGATATTCTCACTCGTCTTACACATAATATGGAAGATGTTCTCAACAAAGCTCGCCGTGATGAGCTCAAAATCACACCTGATGTAATGGATGTTGTTCTACATTCTGTGGATTTGATGAAGGCTCTCTTAACAGCAATTAGAGATAGTGGCACAGACGCAAATAGTGGCATTGAAATTGACGATACTGTTACAAAACTTCAAGCCATTTCCACAGGAGGAGCACTTGAAGTCATTCCAGAATCAACTCCCGCTCCTGCAGCTCAAAATGAAGCTCCCCCCGCAGCAGAGGCGGCTGCTGTTGCAAGCAATCCTCTAGCTGATGAGCCTGAAATCGATTATTCTAAGATGAGTCCGGAACAAGTCGAAGCTGAAATTGAAAGATTACTCAAAAAACGACAAGAAGCTGACAAACAAGCTCGAGCAGCACACAAAGCTGATGGAAGCGCACACCCTGTCCAAGCTCCTAAAGCACCAGAACCTGAAAATAAACCAGCAGCAGCTGCACCGAAGCCCACGCCAAAACCTGCAGCAAAACCTGCAAAAAAAGCTGAAAGTGGAGAAAAAGCACCTGCTGCCAATGTTGAACAAACTGTGAGAGTTGATGTCAAACGACTTGACCACCTTATGAATCTTATCGGTGAGCTTGTGCTAGGCAAGAACAGATTGATTAAAATTTATGGTGATGTCCAAGAACGATATGATGGTGAAAAATTCCTCGAAGAGCTCAACCAAGTCGTGGCTTCAATTTCTTCTGTAACCACAGATGTTCAGCTTGCGGTGATGAAAACGCGTATGCAGCCTGTCGGAAAAGTATTTAATAAATTCCCAAGAATGGTGCGTGATTTGTCGCGTGAATTGGGCAAGAACATTGATTTAGTTATCAGCGGTGAAGAAACAGAACTTGACAAATCTATCGTTGAAGAAATCGGCGATCCTTTAGTGCATATTATCCGAAACTCTTGCGACCATGGGGTAGAAAAACCGGAAGATCGTGTTGCTGCTGGAAAACCTGAAATGGGAACCGTGAATCTCAAAGCTTACAACGAAGGAAATCATATTGTTATTGAGATTTCCGATGATGGTAAAGGGCTTGATGCTGATATGCTTAGACACAAAGCTGTTGAAAAAGGGTTAATCAGCGAACGCGAAGCAGACACAATGAGCGATAAAGAAGCGTTTGGCATTATCTTTAAACCCGGATTCTCTACAGCAGCCGCTATTACCAATGTATCCGGACGCGGTGTGGGAATGGATGTTGTTAAAACTAATATCGAAAAACTCAATGGTATCATTGATATAGAATCTGAAAAAGGTGTAGGCACAACTCAAAAGCTCAAAATCCCTCTCACTCTTGCGATTATTCAAGCTTTACTTGTGGCTGCACAAGAGGAGTATTATGCTATTCCACTTTCATCAGTCATTGAAACCGTGAGAGTAAGCCAAGATGAGATTTACACCGTTGATGGAAAAAGTGTATTAAGGCTACGTGATGAAGTGCTTCCTATCGTGAGATTAGCAGACATCTTTAAGGTTGATTCAATTTTAGAAAGCACTAATGAAGTGTATGTAGTTATCATCGGTTTGGCAGAGCAAAAAATGGGTGTGATTGTGGATTACCTCGTAGGGCAAGAAGAAGTAGTTATTAAATCTTTAGGTTACTACCTCAAGGGGACAGAAGGTATCGCTGGGGCAACCGTGCGCGGTGATGGAAAAATCACAATGATTGTAGATGTCGCAGCAATGATGGAAATGGCAAAAGAAGTCAAAGTAAATATCACGAAGATGATTGACGACAATGCTACTGCAAAAACTAAAAATTCACCTAGTGATTATGTTGTGCTTGCAATTGACGATAGCAACACCGATAGGGCAATTATGAAAAAATGTCTTAAAACTTTAGGTGTTACGGTGCTTGAGGCTGCTAATGGATTAGATGGATTAGATATTGTCAAAAATGGCGATAAGCAGCTTGATGCTGTGCTTGTAGATATTGAGATGCCAAAAATGGACGGTTATACTTTTGCTTCAGAGGTGCGTAAATACAATAAATTCAAAAACTTACCACTGATTGCTGTTACAAGTCGAAACAGCAAAACCGACCGTATGCGAGGCGTAGAATCAGGTATGACAGAATACATCACCAAGCCCTATACTCCTGAATATTTGGTGAATGTCGTCAAAAGAAATATTAATCTAACAATTGATGGAGAATAAAAATGAGTGATAAATTAAAAGAGGTTCTTGAAAAACAACAAGAAGGCAAAGATTCTAATGTTCCTGTAGAAGAAACTCTCCATATTATTGGTTTTATGATTGGCAATGAAGAGTTTGCTGTGCCTATTTTAAATGTCAAAGAAGTCATCAAGCCTATCGAATATACACGCGTCCCTGCAGTGCCTGATTATGTGTTAGGTGTATTTAATATGCGTGGGACAGTTATGCCCTTAATCAATATGCGATTAAAATTTGGCTTACCTGCTATCAAGCAAGATGAAGATACACGATTTTTAATCATCAGCCAAGGTGATGAAACTATAGGATTCTTAATCGATAAGCTTACGGGTTCAGTGAGAATCCCCGAAAATGAGATTGATCCTATTCCAGAATCTTTCAATGAAAATCAAAATCTTCTACAAGGAATCGGCAAAAGAGAAGACCGATTGATTACTATTTTACGCGTTGAAAATCTCCTCAAACGCACTTTCTAAATACCGCTTCTTTGCTTCTCCTTTTTTAGGAGAAGCAGCACAAATAACAAACTAATATTTTATAAAATTTTTGAATTTTTCCCTAAAACTATCATTATCTGTTTCCTTATAAAAAGGCATTCCGCTCACACTTATGTTAATATTTTTGATAGGCACACACCGCTTTTGAGACAAAAGATTCTCTAAAAACTCCTCTTTCCACTTGTCATTATTCTCTAAAAACCCTCCCTTTGGCTCAATCAAACACTGCATTATGATAGAATCTTCACCCATTCTCTTGCCCAAAAAATAAAAGTCTGGCTCAAATCGTGCCGCATAAGTTTCATTTCTCTTCCCATTTTCCAAATTCTCTCTGTCATCATATACTGCACATTCGGCAAATCTCTCATTTCGCATGACAAGCCACTCGCTAAAATGCTTATTAATATCCTCCTTAACCTCATTTTCTATAAAATCCAAAAATTCTCTCTCAAGCCTATTTCCTACGAATTTATCAAATATAAACCACTCATAATTAAGGGCTTTTTCTTGCTCATCGTTTTTTTCACTTCTATATATTTCCCTATCGCCAATCACACTTAAAGGCTTTGCTTCCCATTTTCCTACCCTGTAAGAATCTAGCTCATTATTAATATTTTGCGCGAAATGCTCTAGCACAGAAGTTGCAATTTTCAAACGCACGTTTGGTTGTTTTAGGCTCTCTTTACTTTGGCGAGAGTGCAGTTTAATACTAAGCTCACTCAAATACTTCCTAATAAAATCCCTTTTATTAGATATATCAAATCTCGCACTTAATGATTGAAAGTTATAATACTTATAAAGACTTACCCCATTCATCGCCTTTAAGATAATAGGTATAGAGCAAATATGTGAGAATGTCTTATTTGTGTGATAAGTTTGAGCTTGGCTAGATTGCAGTTGCTTTGAAAGCATTTCTTCCTCTACCACACCCTTTACCTCTATAAGAGGGATTTCCATATCATTTGTTTGTTTTATGATTTTATGGACGCTTTCTTGAGAAAAAAGATTATTTGTGCTTGAGTTTTTGTATCGGCTATTAGTCGCAAAATACGCTGAATTGTAAAATTCCCCCTCTTTTATTGGCTTTTTCACTCTTAGTGTGATTTTGTTTTTTTCATCTTCTTTTAGTCCCATTGATATAAGCTCATTATTTAATCGATTGATAAATTCATTCTCACTCGCTGCGTGATAGCTTAGAATCTCAAGTGCGCGAATGGGCGAAGTGCTGCTATCAAATTTTCTTTTAAATGCCTCATGACTAGATTCTGTCTCAAATGGATAATATCTCGCCCCGCGTCCTATGAGTTGAGCCTCTCTTGTGGTGTCATTTATCGCGCCTATATTTAAACGCACTATATCAAAGAGATTGAGCACATCCCAACCTTCATTGAGCTTATCCACTGCAAAAATAGCGCGGATTTGATTATTTTTACTCTCTAAACAATTAAGCAATATTTGCTGCTCACGCAATTGCTTATCATCATTGACATTCAAAATATGTATCTCACCAAAAAGTTCTTGTATCAACGCACAAAGGCTCATAGAAGAGAGTTTTTTATCTTTAAAGAATTCACTTGCTTCTAAGAATAGCGGCTGCCCACTTTTGTGTCCTTTTGAAAGCCTTGCATAGCTTGTCAAAAACTGCTCAATTTTTACAGAATCTAGCCCTTTTATAAAAGCCTTGAAAGTCTCTTCATTCTCTTTTGATTCTTTTATCGTTTTGCTTTTATAAAGCACCACAGGTTTTAAAAACACATTATGCTCTTGGGCTAAAAGCATACGATAGATATTAAGTATCACACTCCCTAAAAACCGCTCCTCTTTTTCAATGCCTTGATATTGCAAAAGATAGATTCTTTTACTATATTTATCCGCACTGAATTGCCTTAAATCGTATTCAAAAACAATCTTATCTTTATATTTCTCCCATACTGCACTATGTTTGGGGATTGTAGCGGTAAATTCAAACATAAGATTCTCACTATTGATACCAAAAGCCTTTTGTATCACACTCTCCCAACTTTCCCTCTCCCTTGCTTCATTGCCTTTAAGTTTGGCTTTTGCTTTTGTCTCACTGTTTAAATGATGAGCCTCATCAGCAAGATAGACAATCTTTTGGCTTTGCAAATCTGCGAAATTGATACTATTCTCACGCTCATTGGTAAAAAGACTATAAAGCCCCTGCACAGAAGTAAAAATAATATTGATACAATCTTTTCTTGCTTCATTAAAATTACTCACCGCATTGACTTGCACAAGGTGATTATCAATACTTATGCGATTCCTAAAAAGATATTTACTGCTTTTATCATCACAAAAGTTTGCCTTTGTCTTTTCAATGATATTTAAAGAATTGACAAAAAATATAAAATTCCTGTATCCATTTTTGTAGCACCATAGCATTAAAGCTGCCATCATCAGTGTCTTCCCACTACCTGTCGCCATATTAAACATCAAGTGATTGGTGCGTGGTTTCTTTCTTTGCAATAAAAAATACCTTAAGCCCTGCTCTTGATACTCTCTTAGCTCTTTGCTCAGATTGTCTCTTATAAAGTTTGGGATTTCAATATCTTTGTAATTTAAAGCGTTTGAAAGCTCATCGCTTAGCCTTTGATTATTCATCTTCACCCCCATAGAATGCCTTGTTTAGCTCTATAATCTCACTTGAGATGTCATAATCACTATCTGCTATATCCTCCAAAGGCACATAATCCATATTAGAATCTAAGGCTTGGTATAAAAAGACTTTCTTTGATGCTAAATCTAACTCTTGAAATTCCTTATCCTGCAGCACTTCCTGCGAATCCACACGATAATCTAAAAATGCTTTTTCCCGCAAGTCTTTGTAGAGTTTTTCTAGTTCGTTCTCGTTTGTTGCTTGAGTGATTTTGTCTTTATATACCGCGTTTAAGGGCATAAGCTCAAGGTATAAGAATCCTCCTCCACCACTCCAACCCAAAGCCTTACTCACTCCGCCTTGCTCTCCTGCTATGACTTTTTTAAGCCTTTCTTTGGTGATAGATTCTACATAATCCATTTGCTCTATGCCTACCCACCTACGCCCCATTTTATGCGCGACTGCTAAGGTTGTCCCACTTCCTGCGAAGAAGTCCATTACTAAATCACCCTCGTTGGTGCTTATTTCTACAATTCTTTTAAGCAGGGCTTCTGGTTTTTTGCCATTCTTTAATTTTGCCTTGCCCTCTGATGATATACCTTGCCAAAAATCATCTGTAAAAATATTTGTTAAATAATCCATTTTAATAACATATCTTTTTTTATTATCTATTCTGCAAAATTTTTCCAACATTAACACATCTTCATTTTTATAAATAAAATCCACTCTGTTTTCTTTTTCCACAATAAAAAAATCACATTCAATTTTAGAATCCGCAATAATTCCACGAATTGTTTTCTCATCATTTGGAGCAACTCTAAAAATATTATTAATGTTTATAAAATAAAAGTCTTTAGTTTTATCCTTTGTTGCAATGTTTTCTATCTCATAGTATTGTTTATCAAGATAAAAAATATTGTCAGAATTTGGTAGTTTTACCTTTTTATCTAAATCTATTTTTTTAAAAACCTTATTGTAGTTATCTTTTGTTTTATCACAATCACTTCCTACAATAGAGGTATCAATCTTAAGCGTTTTATAACTCCACTTTGATTTGTTTTTTGCATAGACTAAAATATATTCAGCACAATCAAAAAATGCTTCTTTGCCACTACCTATACCACTAGGAGCTTTAACTTTGCAAGTTATTGTGCAAACAAAATTCTCTTTTTTTCCTTCTGGGCAAAAAATTTCGTCCATTAGCACTTTTAGATACGCTTGTTCGTTATCATCGCATTGGATAAATATCACGCCATCATCGCGTAAAAACTCTTTTGCAATCTCAAGGCGGTTTTTCATAAAGGTGAGCCAAGTGCTATGCTCGAATCTGTCGTTATAGTTAAAGCTATCATTGCCTGTATTATAAGGAGGGTCTATGTAAATTAATTTTACCTCTCCATAAATATCCTTGCGACCTTTTAGAGTGTGCAGGGCTAAAAGGTTATTACCCTTAATAAGGAGATTATCTTTTTTGCTAATAGATTTAAAATCTTCGCATTCTAGGGTTGTAGATGAATTTTTGGGGTTGTGCGAAGTAAGCGAATGAGGCGTATTAGACATACTCCGCAATGAAGCGTCTGAAGCACTCCCCAAAAAGTCGCTACAAACTGAATGCTCCCCTATAAACTCGAAGTTGTGTAATACCTTTGGTGAATATAGCACATCAATCTCATCACTTGCTAAAATCTCATTAAAAAAGATTTCTTTACTCTTTTGCTCATCTCTGCTTTGAGCACCTTTAAGCACACAATCTTTAAATGGGAAGTTAAGCACGACTTTAGAATCTACCCTTAATAGCTCGTTATTGACGCTTAGCCCAATTTTAATTGCTAATTTAGTATAACCGAGTTCAAGTGTGCGGAGATTAAGAAATTCTAAAAACTCATTTTGCTTGAAAATGAGAATCTGTGAATCGTATGGCTTGAAATTCTGTGCGTTTAAATCTTGTTTAGAATCGCTAGATTCTCGCTTCTTAGGCTCAATGGGGGGGGGGGCAAAAAGAATTTTGCTCGTGCTTTAGGGTGCTTGGCTAAATATGTCAATAAAGCCTCATCATAGTTTAGTGCAAGGGTTTTTAAGCTCTGAATAGATGTAAATTTTTCCTCTAAACTCTCTAGTAATGCTTTCATTATGATGCCCTTGTTTTTTCGCGGGATTTTACAATCATTTTGCTTAAAATTATTTTTAACTCTTCTCACCCTCTTACTCCATAAGCTCGTAAGTCATTATGCTTTGGCGTGGAGAGATAGAGAAAAGCTCCGTATTCTTGGACGACCTTTTCCATCTCTTGCCACAATCGCTCATAGCATTGTTTTGGGCGATGTTCCATTCTTTCTTCTGTATTTTCACCACACACAGAATCCATAGATTCTATATAATCCTGCGGTATCTCAAACCCCAAATGAGCCTCATTGATACGCAATGCAGTATGGACATTAAAAACACCAAACACACCGATAAAAGCTTGTGCTTTATATCCTCCTTGCTGTTTTAGAGATTCAAATATTTGCAAAAAAGTCCTTGCCTCTTTGGCACAAAACAAAGGCTGTGTGATAATCATATCCGCTCCTGCTTGAAGCTTTTGCTCCAATCTGTGCCGATTTTTTGCATCATCTAAAGCCCCACTACCGCTTATGATGCGCACCTTTTCTCCTAATATCTCTCTTGCTATAATCATCATTTCCACACTGCTCATACCTTCATTTTCTCCGCCAATCAATGCCAATGTCTGAAAATTTGCATATTTCACAGCAAGAAGTTGTGAAGATAAGCGCATTTTACCTGATTGACTTTCACAACCACTGCCACTAAGCGTAGGCACAAACACACAATCCTTTATCTTTTGCCGCAATAAAGAAGCCGCCAAAAGAGAATCTACACTCGCACATTTACGGGGATTTGCAGGGATAAGCACAAAATCTACTTCTTGATTTAAATACTGCTTAGCACCCTTAATCATCGCATCAAGTTGATTTATATCTTTATCAAGGCTTTGTGGTAAAAATTCTATTCCAAACATTCATCACTCCATTTTAATAATTTTTTCAATCCCAAATGCTATAATCTTACCATTTTATCGTGAGGACAACCAATGAAACTTGTCGTTTTTGACTTTGATTCGACTTTAATGAATGGCGAGACAATCGACATTTTGGCACAAGAATATGGTGTGAGTGAGCAAGTCAGTGCTATCACACATCGTGCGATGAATGGTGAGCTTGATTTTTACGAAAGTCTCAAGGAACGCGTGAGCCTACTCAAAGGCTTTAATCTTCAAAAAGCACAAACGATTTGTGAGAATCTCCCTCTAATGAATGGTGCGCATGTTTGTGTGCAATCACTCAAAACCTATGGCTATAAAGTCGTATGCTTTAGCGGTGGATTCAAATTTGCCACACAACATTTTCGTAAAGTGCTCGGGCTTGATGCAGATTTTTCTAATATCTTGCATCATAAAAATGGTGTCTTAAGCGGCGAAGTCGGAGGGGAAATGATGTTTAGTGATTCTAAAGGATCAATGCTTTGCACTTTACAGAATCTCCTTTGCATCACACCACAAGATACAATCGTTGTCGGCGATGGTGCAAATGATCTTAGTATGTTTGCACACGCCCATACACGCATTGCCTTTTGTGCTAAAGAGATTCTCAAAGAAAACGCTAATATCATTATTGAAAACAAGGATTTGCGCGAAGTCATCAAAGCATTGGGGCTTAAGCTTCAAGAATAACTAAATTTATGACTTTGAAAAAACTTTTTGCCACACTTGTTTTTATTTGCCCACTTCTGCTTTGGGGTGCATTTTACGCGCCCTTGCTTTTAAGCGAATTTGAATGGGAGAAAAGCTCGAAAGTTTGGCTTGTGAGTGAGAAACTTGATGGAGTGCGTGGCATTTGGGACGGCGAGAAAATGTATTTTCGTAGCGGAAAAGAGATGAAACTGCCCTCTAGCTTTACAAAAGATTTTCCGCCCTTTGCACTTGATGGCGAGATATATAGCCCTCACAAAAACTTTTCACAGATTCTATCAATCCTCAAAAATCAAGAGCGATTTGATGAAATTACGCAGCTGCAATATTTTGTCTTTGATGTGCCGCTTGCAAAAGGTGGTTTGCAAGAACGACTAGAATCCTTAAAAAATTACCTTGCACACACGCCACAGGATTTTATTGTGATTATCCCTCAAGAATCTTTGTCTTCCGAAGATTCTATCAAACAAAAATTACAGCAAATCACCCGCAATGGCGGTGAAGGCATCGTGCTAAGGAATCCTCATACTCCATACGAATCAGGGAGAAGCAAGAATGCGTTTAAACTCAAAATCGCTCAAGATGCAGAATGCACTATCAAAGACTATACTCAAGGCAAAGGACGATACGAAGGAATGATAGGGGCATTAATTTGTCAATATGAGGACAAAACTTTCAAAATAGGTAGCGGTCTTAATCTCGCCCAACGTCAGAATCCTCCACCTATTGGCAGTCTCATCACTTTTAAATATTATGGATTGACACACAAAGGCATTCCGCGTTTTCCTATTTTTTGGCGTGTCAAAGAAAGTGAATAAAACATTCCTTACAATTTATATAAATAAAAGTTTTTTTAAGATAAAATTCTTGCTTTTTAAGCATCAATAATGCTAACAATAAGGAATACTCATGGAACAAACACTTTCAATTATTAAACCTGATGCTGTTAAAAAGGGAGTTATTGGCAAGATTATTGACCGATTTGAGAGCAATCAACTCCGTATAGCAGCTATCAAAAAACTTCAGCTTACACAAAGTGATGCACAGGCTTTTTATGCGATTCATAAAGATCGACCTTTCTTTAACGATCTTGTTCAGTTTATGATTAGCGGTCCTGTGGTTGTAATGGTATTAGAGGGAGAAAATGCTGTAGCAAAAAATCGTGATCTTATGGGAGCGACCAATCCCAAAGAAGCAAAAGCTGGCACAATTCGAGCAGATTTTGCTGATAGTATTGATGCTAACGCTGTGCATGGAAGCGATAGTCTTGAAAATGCAAAAAATGAAATTGCATTTTTCTTTGGAAAGCGGGAGATTTGCTAATTTGAAGATTCAAATGAGGAAAATCTCCTCAACCCCTAAAGATTTTTGTCTTGCACTTGATCACGCGAAATTAGAAGGACAAATTTATCGTATCAATTCGCAGATTCTGTGTTTAGAAGGTAAATTGTTAGGGGAAATAGAACTTATTTGCGACAGAACGGGAGAAAGTTTTATACAAACATTAGATAACCCTTTGGTTTTGTATATTTCAGATGGCATCTGGGATACACAAAGCCAAAGTCAAAAGATTGATAGCTTTGATGTGATTGAATTTTTTGACGGCTTTGTTGATTTGAATTATATTTTAGAAAGTGAGATAGAATCTATCAAATCAGATTATCATACCAAAACACCATAAGGAGTAAAAAATGGCAGTCCCAAAAAGACGCGTGAGCAAAACAAGAGCAGCAAAGAGACGTTCTCATTATAAAGTGGCATTGGCTAAGCCTATTAAAGACAAAGATGGCAGTTGGAAAATGCCTCATCATATCAATAAATTTACAGGCACTTACAAATAACGCAAAGACAGATTCTAGATTCATTATTGTTGTAAGGAGGAAAAATGCTAAAGATTGCTATTGATGTTATGGGTGCAGACCATGGGGTCGCTCCTATCATAGAGGGAGCATTACTTGCACTCAAATCTGAAAATTTTAAGGCTGTCATTGTCGGCGATGAAGCACAGATTGCTCCTCTTATTCCTGCAGCATATCAAAAACAAGTAGAAATCGTGCATTGCACAGATTATATTCGTATGGAAGAATCTCCCTCTGTTACAGCCAAACGCACAGAATCTTCTATCTACAAAGCGACTGAATTACTCAAAGAAGGGGTGGTTGATGCGCTTGTTTCACCCGGTCATAGTGGTGCAACGATGAGTCTTGCGACACTCAAAATAGGACGTATCAAGGGTGTATCTCGCCCGGCTATCTGCACTACGATGCCTAATGTTTCCGATAAACCCAGTATGATTCTTGATGCAGGAGCAAATACAGATTGTAAACCCGAATATCTTGTAGATTTTGCAATTATGGGCTATGAATATGCAAAAAATGTTATCGGTCTTGAGAATCCTCGTGTAGGGCTTTTAAGCAATGGTGAAGAAGATAATAAGGGTAATGAACTCACCAAAGCTACATTTAAACTGCTCAAAGATTTTCCTTTCTTTAAAGGCAATGTAGAAGGAAGAGATATTTTTAATGGAAGTGTTGATGTCATTGTCTGTGATGGATTCAGTGGAAATCTCGTCCTTAAAGCTAGTGAAGGTGTTGCGAGTGCTATTTCAACAATTATGAAAAAAGAGATTAAGTCTTGTCTTTGCTCAATGTTTGGGGCATTATTCTTAAAAAAAGTCTTTAAAAAGCTCAAAAAGAAGGTAGATCATAGCGAATACGGTGGCGCACCTCTACTTGGTGTGCAAAAAGTAGTTATTATTAGTCATGGTAGCTCAAATGCAAGAGCCATTGAATGTGCTATATATCAGGCTATCAATGCTATCAACTCTCAAATTTGTGCAAAACTTACACAAGCCTTTGCACAAAAAACTAATACAGCAAGTTAAAAAGGATTATTATTTTGCACCACACTTACGCTTCACTCAAATCCATTGCCGCTTATATCCCGCCACATTGTGTCAGTAATACAGATTTTGAAAAAATAATAGATACGAGTGATGAATGGATCACCGAACGCACAGGGATTAAAACGCGTTATTTTGCTGATGCTTCACAAACGACAAGTGATCTAGCCTACGAAGCAGGTAAAGTTGCTATCCAAAGAGCAGGTTTAACTCCACAAGATATTGATATTGTGATTGTATCAACACTTAGCGGGGACTATTTATCAATGCCAAGCACCGCTTGTCTGACATCATTTAAATTAGGTATCGAAAATAAACCTGCATTTGACATATCCGCTGCCTGCAGTGGATTCATCTATCTTCTTGGATTGGCAAAATCTTTTATCGAATCAAAAACTTACAAAAATATTCTTATTATTGGGGCAGAGCGTATTAGCTCGATTCTTGATTTTACTGATAGAAATACTTGTGTGCTTTTTGGCGATGGTGCAGGAGCTTGTGTGATTGGAGCGACAAACGACCCCAAAGAAGCCATATTAGAAGTCGATATTTGCGCAAATGGACGCTATGAAAATCTCCTCTATACGCCCAGACAATGCACCACATTTCCTCAACTCACACCAAAGCCTCCTAAGAGAGAATCTGTCGTGCATATGGAAGGAAAAGAGATATTCAAGCTTGCTGTAAAAACACTCACACAAAATGTGAATGAAATTCTTGCTAAACATCAATTATCCGCTCAAGATGTTAATTTTTTCGTCCCTCATCAAGCAAATTTACGCATTATCAACGCTGTAGGGAAACAGCTCAATTTTACACCCGAGCAAATCGTGCTCACAGTGCAAAAATACAGCAATACATCTGCTGCTTCTATCCCTATGGCAATCAATGACATTTATGAAAACTCTCGCCTCAAATATGGAGACTTAATGCTTCTTGATGCCTTTGGAGGAGGGCTTACTTGGGGTTCAGCACTCGTGCGATTTGCACTCAAAAACTGAATCATCTCTTATTAACCTTAATGTATTAGAATGCGTTTTATACATATACCCCCTATATGTATAAATAATACAGGGAGCAATCTACCATGAAAGAAGTAAGATTCTGTATTGACAATATGACTTGTCAAGCATGTTCAAGCGGGATTGAGAGAAGCCTTAAGCGTAAGCCTTATTGTGAAAACATTGAAGTAAGCCTTATCAACAAGCGCGCTAAACTCACTTATGATGAGCAAAAAGCCTCTATTGATGATATTTTTGCTTTCATTGAAAAAATGGGGTATAAACCTTATTTTGACACAGATTCACAATCCCTAAAATCTCCCACGCCAAAAACATCTCACAAATCTTTTCTTACCTCTTTCAATGAACTTGATGAAAAGCTCTTGCCACCGACTTTAAGACTTATCTTAAGCATTATTTTTACCCTTTTTGTTTTGACACTTTCGTGGGGGGAAATGTTTTTTCACATTTCGCTTCCACATACCTTAAGCTATTATTTACAACTTTTTGGCGCGCTTGTCGTGATGCACATGGGACGCGCATTTTACTTTCGAGGATACAAATCCCTATTCGCGCTTAATCCCAATATGGATACACTTATTGCTGTAGGCACAACAAGTGCCTTTTTGTATAGCCTTAAGGGTATTTTTGATACTCACGGACATTTTTATTTTGACAGCGTTTGTGTCATCATTACTCTTGTAAGTATTGGTAAAACGATTGAGAATCTCTGCAAAAAAGACGCAAAAGATAGTGCTTCACTGCTTTTAGAAATCAACCAAAAGAGTATGATTAAACTCTCTCCTCAAGATTCACAAAACTCTTTGGAAGATTTGTCATGGTTAGATTCTGCGATACAAACACACATCATCGCTCAAGATGTAAAACAGGGAGATTACTTAAAAGTTTTGCCCGGAGAAATGGTTATGGTCGATTCTCTTATCATTCAAGGGCGAAGCAGTATTGAGCAATCTGCTATCAGCGGCGAAGCACTGCCGATTCTCAAACAAGCAGGTGATACTCTACTTTCTGGGAGTATCAATCTTGAAAGCCCACTTGTCATTAAAGCACAAAAAAATGCAAAAGAATCTACTCTAGCAGAGATTCTCACACTTGTGCAAAATGCACAAGATTCTAAAGCCCCTATCAGCACTTTAGCCGATAAAATTGCAGGGATTTTTGTGCCTTTAGTCATAGGATTAGCCTTGTGCGCGGGAATCTATTGGTGGATAGCACAAGACTTTGTTTTTGCACTTGATATTTTTATCGCGACACTCGTCATTTCTTGCCCTTGCGCCTTAGGACTTGCTACCCCTATGGCAATTCTCTATGCCCAAGCCAAATCTAACAAAATGGGATTGTTCTTCAAAGATGCCAAATCATTAGAAATGCTACGAAAAGTAACGCATATTGTTTTTGATAAAACCGGCACATTAAGCGATGGCTTAGAAATCTCCTCTATTGTATGTCTTGATGATTCTACAAATCCCCAAAAACTCTTTGAAGTCGCCTATAATTTAGAATCTTCAAGCACGCACATCATCGCTCATGCCTTTAAAAACCACCCTTTTGCTAAAGATATAGATGCTAAACCTGTTGAAGAATTTCAAAATATCGTAGGGTATGGTATCCATGGGGTTATTGATGGCACAAAATATATTATGGGAAATGCGGAGATACTGCCGCCATTACTGCAATCTCAAATCCCTACAAATACCGATGAAATAGGCAAAATGAATATCTATATTGCGACAGAATCTACACTTTTAGGCATTTTTCATCTCGTTGATTATATTAAACCTAATGTTGCTACCACGCTTCAAACTCTACAATCTCAAGGCATAGGTATCAGTATCATCAGTGGAGATAATGTAACCAATACGCAAAAAATCGCCCAAAAACTCAACATTGATCATTTTATCGCCAATGCCAAACCACAAGATAAAATGCAAGCTTTAGAAGATCTCAAAAAGCAAGGACATTATGTCTTAATGGTCGGTGATGGTATCAATGATGCCCCTGCTCTCGCCAAAGCAGACATTAGTATGGCTTTTGTTACCAACAATGATATTGCACACCATAGTGCGGATATTATTATCTACAACAACGATATTAAGGTGATTTATAACGCGTATCGATTAAGCCAAGCGACAATTAAAAATATTAAAGGGAATTTATTTTGGGCATTTGGGTATAATATCGTTTTTATTCCTATTGCAATGGGCGCACTCAACACATGGGGGATAAAACTCGAACCGATGTTTTGCGCATTAGCAATGAGCTTTAGTAGTATCAGTGTATTACTTAATGCTTCAAGGCTAAAAAAATTTAAGATTCTATAAGACTTTTATAGATGAAAATATAAGGAGCGAAAAATGCAAATTACTTTATCAGTAGAAGGTATGAAATGCGGGAAATGTGTCGATAAAATCGAAAAGTTTGTCGGAGAAATTGAAGGTGTTCAGATGATTGAAGTCAATTTGGAGCACAAAAATGTCAAGGTCGAATTTGAGAATCCTGCCAATGAAGCAGCAATCCGCGAAGCTATCCTTGATGCTGGCTTTGAAGTATTATAATCTCTAAGATTCTCTAATGCGCCTCATCATTGATTTTTTTAGGAAATTTCTTCCTTATATGGTAGGGCATCGCGTTTCTTTCGCGATTGCCATCACCGCTTCTATTGTCGTGGCTCTTTGCACGGCTGGTATTACTTATTTGCTTGAACCTCTTATTGATATGCTTTCTGGCAAAACACCCCGTGCAAATCCTTTGTTTAGCTTTGAAGAAATTGCCCAAAACGGTCAATTGGTAACCTTTGTCATATTACTTCTAGTCGGTTCATACACCGGAAAAGCTGTGGGGACTTATATCCAAGCTTATTTTATGAGCTATATTGGAGCAGATATTGTGCGTCAAATCCGCAATCGTATGCTTGATCATATGCTTTCTCTTGAAATGGCATTTTTCAACAAAATGCGCAACGGAGAGCTTATGGCAAGAATCACAAATGATATTGGTATTATCAGTGCAGCAGTTTCTAACTATATTGCAGAATTTATACGCGAAAGTGTTACGATTATTGCTCTTATGTGTGTTGTCATTTATCAAAGCCCAAAGTTTGCTGCAATTGCCATAGCTGTAGTATTTTTAGCGATTATTCCTCTCAATATGATTATTAAAAAAATAAAATACTATTCCCGCCGTATTCAAGAAAAAAACGCTGACATCACTTCTAAACTGAACGAAATCTTTAGCAATGTCGAAGCAATCAAAGCAAGCAATGGTGAAAAACTTGAAGCTGACACTTTTAAATCAGAAAATTTGCAGTTTTTTAAAATCGGTATGAAGGCTGTGCGCACAGGTCTATTGACTACTCCTCTCATGGAGCTTTTGGGTGCGATTATGCTAGGGTGTGTGATATATGTCGCAACAGTCGATATTTTAGATGGCTCACTAAGCACTGCTCAATTTTCTTCATTTGTAGGGGCTTTGTTTTTTATCTTTACACCTTTTAAACGTTTGGTGAATCTCTATGGAGGTATGCAATCGGCTATTGTAGCAAGTGATAGAATCTTTAAGATTCTCAACACCAAACCTCAAATCAATGATGGCAATGCTTTGCTCCAAGCACCTATTCAAAGCATTCAATTCAATGATGTTTTCTTTCGTTATGAGGACAATATTCACGCTCTTAATGGTGTCAGTCTTGATTTTCGCAAGAATAAAATCACTGCGCTTGTAGGCAAAAGCGGGAGCGGCAAAAGCTCAATTGTAAATCTTGTCTTGCGTCTTTACGAAGCAAATCAAGGCGAAGTGCTTGTCAATGGGGAGGACATTAAAAACTATACTCAAAAAAGTGTGCGCGATAATATGGCAATCGTTACACAAAGAATCTTTATTTTTCATAATAGCATCGCGCATAATGTTGCTTATGGAAACGAAATTGATGAACAAAAAGTCATTGATGCACTCAAATCTGCTCATGCGTGGGAATTTGTAAATAATATGCCTGATGGAATCCATACAATTCTTGATGAATTTGGCTCAAACCTTAGTGGGGGACAAAGACAGAGAATTGCCATTGCAAGGGCAATTTATAGAAATCCAGAAGTGCTTATCCTTGATGAAGCAACTTCTGCTCTTGATGCCCAAACTGAAGGAGCAATCAAAGACACTCTCAACTTCCTTAGAAAAGACAGGATTATTATTATTGTTGCGCATCGTCCAAGCACCATAGAACTTGCAGACGAAGTGATTCATTTACAACTTGGACGCATTATCAAAAAAGAAACGCAAAATACATTAGATTCTCAAGCTTAATGTAAAAATAAAAAAACTTTAATCATTATTTTTTTATAATGCGTTAAGCCTTTAAGAAAATTGCAAAAGGTTTTCAGAATCTTAAAGATTCTAGATATCTTTGCTCAACGCTATCAAAGGTCAAACTACAAACAGGAGGATGTATGCGAGAGGATAGAATAATTGAGAGTTACGCAGGTGTAACACCTCAAAGAAAAAAAAGTAAAAATCCAGCAAAGCTTGATTTTTGGCAAAGTGCTACGGGGTTATTTTTAGCCTTATTCATGATTGCCCATATGTTTTTGGTCGCTTCAATTTTGATTAGCCCAAAGGCGATGTATACAGTCGCAAAGTTTCTTGAAGGAGACTTTATTTTTGATGGCGGTAATCCGATCCTTGTAAGCGTTATAGCAGTGGTCATTATCGTTGCTTTGGTTGTCCATGCGTTTTTAGCAGTAAGAAAATTCCCTATCAACTACAAACAATTTAGGGATTTACGTGTGCATAAACACCTTATGAAACATAGTGATACATCACTTTGGGCTATTCAAGCAGGGACGGGTTTTGTTTTATTTTTCACAGCGACAGTGCATCTTTTTGTCATGCTTACACAACCTGATACTATCGGTCCTAATGGCTCTGCTTATCGATTTTGGAGCGAACATTTCTGGATTCTCTACATCGTCTTACTTTTTGCGGTAGAACTCCATGCTTCGATCGGACTTTATCGACTTTGTATCAAGTGGGGTTGGTTTGAATGCTTAGGGCTCAATGCTCTTCGCACTATCAAATGGCTTATGAGTGCTTTCTTTATTATTTTAGGAGTTGCTACTTTTGCAGCCTATATGTATTATGGTTCTATGCAAACGGACAAAAATACTGATTGGAAATACATTAATTCTGAAGGTAAATACATTGATGTAAGAGAATTTGGGAGTGGAAAATGAAAGTAGTATATAGTGATGCATTAATTATTGGTGGGGGATTGGCTGGGCTTAGAGCCTCTATTGCGGCAAAACAAGCTGGATTAAATACAATTGTGCTGTCTCTTGTCCCTGTAAAACGAAGCCACTCTGCAGCTGCTCAAGGCGGTATGCAAGCAAGCTTAGGAAACTCTGTCAAGAGTGATGGAGACAATGAAGATTTACACTTCGCTGATACTGTTAAAGGTAGCGACTGGGGTTGTGATCAAGATGTAGCGCGAATGTTTGTTACTACTGCACCTAAAGCAATCCGTGAATTGGCAGGTTTTGGTGTGCCATGGACAAGAATCCAAAAAGGTGATCGTCCTGCGGTTATCAATGGAGAAAAAGTAACAATCACAGAAGAAGACTTCCGACATGGATATATCCATTCTCGGGATTTTGGTGGCACTAAAAAATGGCGGACTTGCTATACAGCTGACGCAACAGGTCATACAATGCTTTATGCAGTTGCTAATGAAGCATACAAACTCGGTGTCGATATTCGCGATCGTAAAGAAGCTATTTCTATTATTCATCAAGATGGAAGATGCTATGGAGCAGTTGTGCGAGATTTGATTACAGGTGAATTAACTGCGTATGTTGCCAAAGGAACACTCATCGCTACAGGCGGTTATGGTAGAGTGTATCGCAATACGACCAATGCTGTGATTTGCGAAGGCACAGGAGCAGCTCTTGCAATGGAAACAGGTGTGGTAAAACTTGGCAATATGGAAGCAGTGCAATTTCACCCTACTCCTATTGTGCCTAGCGGTATTTTGCTCACTGAAGGTTGTCGTGGTGATGGTGGCGTTTTGCGTGATGTCGATGGCTACCGATTTATGCCTGACTATGAACCAGAAAAGAAAGAACTTGCAAGCCGAGATGTGGTTTCAAGAAGAATGCTTGAACATATCCGCAAAGGTAAGGGTGTAAAATCTCCCTATGGTGATCACTTATGGCTTGATATTTCAATTCTCGGACGCGCTCATGTGGAAAGAAACTTGCGAGATGTTCAAGATATTTGTAAAACATTTGCAGGTATTGACCCAGCGACTCCGGGTGTATGGGCACCTGTGCGACCAATGCAACACTATTCTATGGGGGGAATCCGCACTAATTACAAAGGCGAATCTTACCTTAAAGGATTATTTGCAGCAGGTGAGGCGGCATGTTGGGACTTACACGGATTCAATCGCTTAGGTGGTAACTCTGTAAGTGAAGCAGTTGTTGCAGGTATGATTATTGGTGAATACTTCACCGAACATTGCCAAAATGCACAAATTGATGTTCAAACAACCACACTTGAAAAATTCATCAAAAAAGATGAAGAATATCTTGCTTCATTAATCAATAATCCCGGTTCAGAAGATGTCTATGAACTCAAAAACAAAATGAAAGATATTATGGATAATGATGTGGGTATTTTCCGTGATGGAAAAAGTTTGCAAGAAGCTGTCAATCAGCTTGAAGAGCTTTACAAACGAAGCAAGAATATCCATGTTAAAAACAAAAAACTTCACAACAACCCTGAACTTGAAGATGCTTATCGCACACCAAGAATGCTCAAAATTGCATTGTGTGTTGCCAAAGGTGCTTTGGACCGAACAGAATCTCGTGGAGCTCATACACGTGAAGATTATCCTAAAAGAGATGATGCAAATTGGCTCAAACGCACACTCACAAGTTGGGAAAATCCTGATCAAACTTTGCCTACAGTTACTTACGAAGACTTGGACATTACTAAAATGGAAATTGCGCCCGGTTTCCGTGGTTATGGAGCAAAAGGTATGATTATCGAACATCCTCAAAGTGCAATTCGTCAAGCAGAAATTGACAAAATCACACAAGAGATTCAAGCAAAAGGTGGGGACAGATACGCATTACAAGAGGCATTGATGCCTTTTAATCTCCAGCCCCAATTTAAAGCAAGAAATCAAAGACTAGGAGATAAATAATGAGCGCAACAACACAACAAAAAGGAAGAACGCTAACTATTCGAGCATTGAAATTTGATCCTCAAAGTGCAGTTTCAAAACCACACTTTCGAGAATACAAAATTGAAGAAGCGCATTCTATGACGGTATTTATCGCATTAGGAATGATTCGTGAGCAACAAGATCCTGATTTGAGCTTTGACTTTGTATGTCGTGCAGGAATCTGCGGAAGTTGCGCAATGATGATCAATGGTCGCCCTCGACTAGCATGCAAAACACTTACTCAAGATTTCCCAGATGGTGTCATTACATTGATGCCTTTACCTGCATTTAAGCTCATCAAAGACTTGAGTGTCAATACAGGTGAATGGTTTGCAGGTATGACTAAACGTGTGGAAAGCTGGATTCACACACAACATAAACCCGATATTTCAAAAGTTGAAGTGCCTATTGAACCTCAAATCGCCGATGATGTTTTTGAACTTGATCGATGTATTGAGTGTGGGTGCTGCATCGCAAGCTGTGCTACTAAGGTTATGCGAGAGGATTTTGTCGGTGCTGCAGGTATGAATCGTATCGTGCGATTTATGATTGATCCGCATGATGAACGCACTGATGAAGATTATTATGAGCTCGTAGGTAATGATGATGGTGTATTTGGTTGTATGAGCTTAATTGCTTGTCATGATACTTGCCCCAAAGAATTACCATTGCAAAGTAAAATCGCTTACTTAAGACGCAAAATGGTCAGTGTGGGACTAAAAAAATAATCAGATTAGATTCTCATCGTTGATGAGAATCTAAGAGATTAAGGGATTTTATGCAAGATATTCATTCTTATTTCTTCTCATCAACCAATTTTGCAATCATTCTTCTTATATGTCTCTTTGTTTATGCAGGCTGCTCGTCAGTCATCACCTCTACGAAAGATATTCAAGATAAAAATACTCTACAAACTACATTTGTTGAAGCGTTCGATCCTCTTCTTACTTCTATTGGTTCGGTTTATAAAGACAGACTAAGCAGAAATCCCGACCTTACAGGTGCAATTCTTGTTAGCGATGGCGAAGATGCTTTATTTCATCGCGCATATTTAACCAGAATGGCACAAAAAAGCATTTTGCTCCAAACTTATATTTACAAAAATGACATTTCTTCGCGTCTATTGATGCACGAAATGTGGTTGGCTGCTCAACGAGGTGTGAAAATCAAAATGCTTGTTGATGATAATGGGCTAGATTCTGATTATTCTGACATTATTGCTTTAGATTCTCACCCCAATATTGAAGTCAGAATCTTTAATCCCTACAAAAATCGCTCTAAGATTTTACGTTACCCTGAAATGGTGTATAACTTCAATCGCATCAACCACCGAATGCACAACAAAATGTTTATTGCTGATGATATTGCCCTTATCATTGGAGGGCGTAATATTGCAGATAATTATTTCGACCAAAACCATAGTGTCAATTTTGTAGATACAGATGTTCTCTTCTTAGGTGAAATTGCTCAAAGAGGCAAAGAAAGTTTTTATGAATATTGGGAGTTTCACCGCTCAATCCCTGTCTCTTTTCTCCCTTTTAAGCCTTCCTTGACAAAACTAGAAGAGGCTGCAACGAAACTCAAAGAAAATCCTCAATGGCAAAACTATAATGAAATCATTGAACACTTGATTCAAAAATATCAACATAAAGAAGCACAAATTTTTTGGGGAAATGCACATCTTATCGCTGATAAGCCCGAAAAAGTCGAAGACCCTCAAACTCCAAAGCCTATTTCTCAAGCGTTAAATAGAATCTTTAATTTTACTTACGATAATGTTTATATTTCAGCAGCTTATTTTGTGCCGGGCAAAGAAGGTATGAAATATTTTAAGAATCTCGCTAGTTCAGGGGTGGAAATTTCAATTCTTACAAATTCTTTGGCTTCAACAGATTCTCTAGTGGTTTATGCAGGTTGGGAACGTTATCGCAATATCCTTATTCAAGAAGGTGTAAAAGTCTATGAATATCAGCATTTAGGACAAAATAAAGCAAAACTACGCGACAAAATGGCAAAATCAAAAGCATCTCTACACAGCAAAAGTATTGTTTTTGATGATAGTATCACATGGATTGGCAGTTTTAATCTTGATCAACGTTCAGCTAATCTCAATACTGAAGTGGTAGTAGTCTTTGACAATCCGCACTTTGCGAAGATTCTCAAGCAAGATTTGATCGAAGATATGGAAAACGCATGGAAAGTCTATGATGACCATGGTAAAACGCTATGGGAAGGGGAGCAAAATGGAGAAATTGTGATTCTCAAGCACCCGCCAGATACAGGCATCGGCACGCGCTTTCTTAAGACACTCTCAAAAATTCTCCCAGAAGACCAGATTTGACCTATTATTCTAGGATTTTGTCAAATCCGCCAAATCCATTGCTGAAATTTTGCATTCCCTTTTGAAATACATTCTCTCCCGTGCTAATAGGGGATTGGGTAAGACTTGTATGACATTGTATGCACGCATCAATCATTTGATGTGAAGAAGCAAGATGAGGAGCGCGTAACTTGTTGGTATCATGGCATGCAAAGCAATCTTTGCCACAACCACCCATATCAATTTGAGCCATTTTTGCATCAGTATGGCATTCTTTACAACCAAGCATACTGATATGTCGCAAATCATTTTGGTAATCAAGATTCTGATGACATTGCACACAATCCCCTGTGCAAGCCTCAACAATCCCGATAAAAATACCTAAAACAAAGAAGATTCTAAACACTTTTATCCCTTTTTAACCACCACCTACAAAGTCCAAAATCTCTACCTCATCGCCATCGTGCAATTCCCAATCTCCCCACTGATGAGATTTTACTACATAGGTATTGATTGCTATTGCCATAATTTTATGTGCAATATTAAGTCTCTCTAAAAGCATTGCAATCGTGAGATTCTCATTCAACGCGTAAGGTTTGCCATTGAGTAAAATTTGTCGTTCGTTCATTAGGATTCCTTATCCGATTGAGATGGGAAAAATTTATAAAATCCAAGAGGAATATTTTTTTGAGACACTCTTGATAGAATCAAATCTCCTTGTGCAGCGTTTTTTGTTATGGTGCTACCTGCACCGATAAGGACATTAGATTCAATGCAGAGCGGGGCGACAAGCTGCGTATCACTGCCTACAAAAACATTCTCACCAATAAATGTGCGATGTTTAGATTTACCATCATAGTTACAAGTAATCACACCTGCACCGATATTGCTACCTTTTTTTATCTCACAATCCCCCAAATAACTTAAATGCCCTGCCTTGACACCATCAAGATTCGCTGATTTAGTCTCGACAAAATTCCCAATATGTGTGTGAATCAAATGCGACTTCGGACGAATATGTGCTAAAGGACCTACATCACTATGATCAATGATACTTGATTCAATCACACTATGAGCTTTAATATGAGATTCTATAATTTCACATTGTCCGAGAATCTGCACCCCTTGCTCAATAATACATTCTCCGCTAAACCGCACACCCGATTCAATATAAATCGTATGAGGAAGCTGCATAATCACACCTTCTTTCATTGCTTGATAACGCAATCGATGGAGCATCACTTCTTGAGCTTGAGAAAGTTCAAATTTAGAATTAACGCCCATAAACTCTTCCTCTTCCACTTCTAATGTCAAAACTTCAACCCTATCAAGATACGCCAAAGCAATCACATCTGTGAGATAAAACTCTTTTTGTTGATTATTGTTATTGAGCTTAGGTAAATAAGCCTCTAAAATGCTTCTATGAAATTTATAGACACCTGCATTCACATCACAAATTTTTAATTCTTCATTTGTCGCGTCTTTTTGTTCGACAATTTTGCACACCTTGCCAGATTCTATTAAAACACGCCCATATCCATCGGGATTGGATAGATGCAAAATACTCATTGCGATTTTTGCCTGTATCTCACAAAGCTTATGAAGCGTATGGGAGCGCACTAAAGGCATATCGCCATTAAGGATAAGAATCTCTTCATGCCGACAAGAAAAAAATGTCTTTGCTTGCTCTTCACAAAATGATTTATTGCTTTGTCTGTTTCCTCGCATTAATGCACCGCCCGTGCCGGGATAATGCTGATGATCTTGGATATGAAATTGCAAAGGTTGCTTTGGATAATGCGCCATAATGCGCTCTTTAATCATCTCTGCATGATGAAACAAAACAATATGAATATCATCGCTAATGGCTAACGCCTCATCAATCGAATAAAATAGCATTTCTTTCCCACAAATCTTATGCAAAACTTTGGGCGTTTGAGACTTCATTCGACTTCCCGCTCCTGCTGCTAGAATCACGATTGATACATTTGCTTTTTTCATCTTTCTCTACTCTTTAAAATATATTTAAATTTATGTAATTTTAACACACTAAATTCTATAATGATGCCTTGAAATTTGATTTTGGGGTGATTTTTGAAAAAAATAGGGCTAGTTTTATTGTTTTGTTTTTTTATTACAAATGTCTATGCTATTGACCCTATCACTCCCTCTACGACTTCTGTGCCATCACTCCCCAATAATCCCGTTTTGCCCACGGTTGATTTATCTTTGAGTGCGCCCCAAGAGCCAGCTGAACTTGTCGCAACCCTCAACATTGTCCTTATCATTACGATTTTAGTCATTGCACCCTCACTTGTTCTTGTTATGACAAGTTTTATACGCATTATCATCGTCTTTGCGTTCTTACGCACTGCTCTAGGCACACAACAATCCCCACCTACACAGATTCTCGTGAGCCTTGCCTTGATTCTCACATTCTTTATTATGGAGCCTGTAGCGACCAAAAGCCATGAAGTAGGTATCAAACCCTATATGGAAAAAGAAATCTCCTATGATGAAGCATTTAGCCGTGCAATTGTGCCTTTTAAAGACTTTATGATTAAAAACACGCGCGAAAAGGATTTGGCACTCTTTTTTAGAATCCGCCATCTTGAGAATCCAAAAAGCGTAGATGATGTGCCTCTCACAGTTCTTCTTCCCGCCTTTATGATTAGCGAACTAAAGACTGCCTTTTGGATTGGATTCTTGTTATATCTACCATTCTTGGTGATTGATATGGTAATTAGCTCTGTATTAATGGCAATGGGTATGATGATGCTACCGCCTGTAATGATTTCACTCCCTTTCAAGATTCTTGTCTTTGTGCTAGTTGATGGTTGGAATCTCCTCATAGGCAATCTTGTTCAAGGCTTTAAATAGCTTTTATGAATTGTAAGCATTTTGGGATTTGTGGAGGCTGTGCTTATCACGCATTAGGATATGAGGGGCAATTCACGCAAAAGCAAACTCTCGTGCGGGAAATGTTTCAGAATCTCATTGACCCCTCATCTATTGAAGCCTTTGCCTCTCCAACACAATCCTTTAGAGCAAGGGCAGAATTTCGCTTTGACCGACATACTCCAAACACTCCTTTAGCCTTTGCAATGAATCGATACGGAGCAAATGATCGCACACCTATTGAAACTTGTCCGATTCTTCTTGATTCACTCCAATCCTTAATGCCTCTTCTTCTGCCCTCTCTTTGCTCACCTATACTCACACACAAGCTTTATGCGTGTAATTTTCTAGGCTCTTTACGAGGAGAAAGCATTATTACATTGATTTATCATAAACAGCTAGATTCTCAATGGATTGCAGCAGCACAAGATTTACAAAGCTATCTCAACAGCCATTTTTCGCATAAAATACACATTATTGGGCGCAGTAAGAATCAAAAGGTTATTCTTTCAAGCTCGACCATTCAGGAAGAATTGACGCTTTTTGCTCATACAACAAACCCACAAACATATCACTATCTTAAAGAAGAATCGCGTTTTTCCCAACCCAATCCTTTTATCAATATTAAAATGCTTGAATTTATCAAATCCCACTTGCCGCAGCAAAGAAATGATTTGCTTGAGCTTTACAGCGGAAGTGGAAATTTTAGTATCGCTCTTGCAAAGGAATTTAGAAGTATCCTTGCGACTGAAGTAGTCAAATCAGCCATTAAGCTTCTTGAGGAAAATATGTCTCTTAATCATATTACCAACATCACACCTATTCGCCTTAACGCTTATGAAAGCATTCAAGCTCTGAATCGACAAAGAACATTTTTCCGCCTTCGCACGATTGATTTAGATCAATTCAATCTCCAATGTGTCCTCGTTGATCCCCCAAGAAGCGGTGTGCATGATATAAATATCTTGCACTTCTTAGCGACTTTTTCGCATATCATCTATGTCTCATGCAACCCTACCACACTTTTAAAAGATATGCAAGTCCTCTCACAAAGCCATTTTATTAAACATTTTGGCGTTTTTGATCAATTCCCCTACACACATCATCAAGAATGTGTGTTGATTCTTGAACATAAATAGAATCTAATGAATAAATAATTTACCCACAGCGATAAATGCTTCTCGCAATTCGCGTTTGAAAGTAAGCATAATCGCTGGAATTGTCAGAATCAATACGATAAATGCAATAGCAATTTTTACAGGGAATCCAATGGCAAGGAGATTAAATTGAGGGTGCGTTTTCATAATCATACCAAAAATGACATCTGAAAGTAGAATGATTGCCAAAATAGGAAAAGCCATTGAGAATCCCACGGCAAAAATATTGCCAAAAGCTTTTACAAAATATTCTACACTCTTGGGTTCAAAAATAAAACTCCCCAAAGGTGTCGCTTGAATGCTGTGTGAGACAATCATAAAAATTGTATGATGAAAATCCAAACTCAAGGCAATTAGTAAGGCTAAAATCGCTATAAGCTGTGCGACAATAGGTTTTTGTGTGCCGCTTACAGGATCATAAGCACTTGCCATAGTTAAGCCCATTGCAAAGCTCACAATCTCGCCGCCAAAACTCAACATCGCAAAAACAATTTGCAAACAAATTGATGCTAAGAATCCAAGCATCACTTCAAAAAGCCCAGCAATCAAAAACTCAACCATACTCATATCAGGCAATGGTTCAATAGCTAAAGGGAAAAATGCCACAGTCATAAAAAACACCATTGCCGCACGAATATTGACACTGATAAGTTGATTATCAAAAAAAGGAAAAAATGCAAATACTCCCGAAAAACGCGCCATTAATAACAAAAAAACAGCGACATTGTTGGGTTGAGTGAGGTAAGCGACAAGCTCCATAAATATTAATCTTCTTTAGATTCTTGAAACTCTTGATATTTGATTTTTGCATCTTCAAGGAGGCTTTGGGCTTTCTTCAAGCTTTCCATACCTTGCTCATAAAGTTGAAGTGATTCTTTAAGGGTGATCTCTTGGGAAGAGAGTTTGCCTAAAACTTTTTTAGCAAACTCAACCATTTCTTCGAAATTCTCTTCTTTATTATCGCTCTCTTCTACATCAGTATGAATATGAGAATCTGCCATTGATTACTCCTTAACCATGATAATTGGGAGCTTCTTTGATAATATCCACATCGTGAGTGTGAGATTCTCTTAGACCTGCTGAACTGATTTCGACAAAATTTGCCCTCTCCCAAAGATCAGGTATGTCTTTACTCCCCAAATATCCCATTGCTGATCGAAGACCACCAACAAGCTGATAAATAATATCCCCCACTTTGCCACGATAAGGGACACGACCTTCCACACCTTCGGGGACAAATTTTTCTTGTGCTGTTCCTTCTTGAAAATAACGATCAGCACTACCTCTACTCATCGCCCCAATACTGCCCATACCCCTATAACTTTTGTATTGCCTACCTTGATAAATAATCAAATCGCCCGGAGATTCTTCTGTTCCTGCGAGCAAACTTCCTACCATAACAGATGAAGCCCCTGCAGCCAAAGCTTTAGTAATATCGCCTGAATATTTAATCCCCCCATCGGCAATAATAGGCACATTGTGTTTTTGTGCGACTTGTGCGCACACATCAATCGCAGAAATTTGAGGCATTCCCACACCTGTAACGATACGCGTTGTGCAGATACTCCCCGGTCCGATACCTACCTTAACCGCATCCGCGCCTGCATTGATTAAATCTTGAGTCGCTTGAGCAGTTACGACATTGCCCACAATCACATCAATTGCAAGCTTAGATTTAATTTGCTCAAGCGTTTTGATAACATTGAGAGAATGCCCATGTGCAGAATCTAATACAAGCACATCTACACCCGCATCTACAAGTGCTTCTGCACGATCAAATTGAAACACACCAATAGCACCGCCTACTTTTAAGCGTCCAAAATTGTCTTTACTAGAATGGGGATATTCGATACATTTTTGAATATCCTTAATTGTGATAAGCCCCTTAAGCGTATAATGCTCATCGACAATAGGTAATTTTTCGATGCGATGATGGTGCATAATCTCACGCGCTTCTTCTAAAGTCGTCCCTTCTTTTGCTGTAACAAGAGAATCTTTTGTCATCAAATCACCCACGCGTCTTGTTAAATCATTCTCAAAACGCACATCACGATTAGTCAATATCCCCACAAGCTTTCCATACTCATCGACAACAGGCACACCCGAAATCTTATAATTAGCTGTAATAGCCTTTGCTTCCTCAAGTGTGCTATGAGCGTGAATATAAATAGGGTCAATAATCACACCGCTTTCACTTTTCTTCACTCGTTTAACTTGCTCGACTTGTGAAGCAATATCCATATTTTTGTGAATGATCCCTATGCCCCCTAATCGAGCTAACGCAATTGCTGTGCGGTATTCTGTTACCGTGTCCATAGCTGCACTAAGAAAAGGGATATTAATTTCTAACGTTTTGGTAAGTTTTGTTTTAACATCTACATTTTGAGGAAGGACTTCCGAGTAAGCAGGCACAAGTAAAACATCTTCAAAAGTAAGTGCTTTTTGTAAGATTTTCATCAAATTTTCCTTTAATTTCCAAGTTCTTTTTCAAGTCCATAGGCAGTATTGAGAATCGTCTGTTCTTGAAACCTTCCTCCTATGACTTGCATACCGATAGGCAATCCCTCTTCATCTTTATCAACAGGCAAACATATCGCAGGCAAACCAGCGAGATTAACACCAATGGTGTAAATATCACTCAAATACATTTCAAGAGGGGTTTGGCTTGCTCCAAATTTTGGGGCGACACTAGGGGCAACGGGCAAAAGTATAGCATCACACTCATTAAAAATCGTCTCGTATTGAGCGCAAATCAATGATCTTAATTTTTGTGCCTTAAGATAGAAAGCATCATAATAGCCGCTACTTAATACAAAGCTCCCTAGTAAAATACGGCGTTTGACTTCCTCGCCAAAATATTGACTACGCGTATTAAGGTATAAATCCTTAAGATTTTCAGCCTTAGCCCTTGTGCCATAACGCACACCATCAAATCGTGCGAGATTCGAGCTTGCTTCAGCAGTGCAGATAATATAATAGGCTGAAATATGATAAGTCGTATCAATCATTGATTTCTCAACGATTGTGTGTCCCATTTCTTCGAGAATCTTAATCGTCTTATAATACGCATCTTGCACTTGCGGTGTTGCATCTTTAAGAAAATCCTCAAGCACAGCGATTCTGTATCGTGCGTTTGAATCAAGATTCTTAAAAGTATTACAAGAAGGCATATTTACACTTGTAGAATCTAAAGGATCATACCCACTAATCGCATCAAGAAGAATACTAGCATCTTCGACATTTTGTGTAATAGGTCCAATCTGATCTAAACTCGAACTATAAGCCACAAGCCCATAACGACTAACTCTCCCATAGCTTGGCTTTAATCCCACACAACCACAAAACCCTGCAGGTTGTCGTATTGATCCTCCTGTATCACTTCCTAATGAAGCGATTGCCAATCCTCCGGCTACTGCCGCCGCACCACCACCACTACTGCCACCGGGGACACGAGAAGTATCTCTAGGATTCTTTGTGCGACCATAACAGCTTGATTCAGTCGTGCTTCCCATTGCAAATTCGTCCATATTAGCGCGTCCAAACCCACACATTTTATTTTGATGAAGTTTATTGATTACACTCGCATTATAAGGCGATACATATCCTTTGAGAATCTTACTCGCACAAGTAATTTCCCAGCCTTTTACATTGATATTATCCTTAATAAGAATAGGCACACCTTTTGCATCACTTGCGTTAATTTCACCAATATAGGCATTTAATTCAATATGATCTTTAACCCGTTTTAAAATATCTTGTTTGACTTCTTTAAGTTCGTCTTCGTGCATATTTAAAGCAGTTTTGAGCGTTAGCATTATCTCTCCATTCTAAAAAATAGCCAATCGTAGGCTTGATTATATTATCTTATTGCTTTAAAAGAGCTATAAACACGGATAAATTTTTTTCAAATGCGAAAGTTTTGAAGTCATATTCAACAAAAGCATATCCGCAAGCACAAGAGATACCATTGCTTCTGCTACGACACTGCCCCGTATAGCAACACACGGATCATGTCGTCCTTTGATATGACAAATCTTTTCTTGTTGATGAATATCAAGTGTCTCTTGAGGAAGAAAGATACTCGGTGTAGGTTTAAAATGCACTTTAATCATTAAAGGCTCACCATTGCTAATCCCCCCTAAGATTCCTCCGCTGTGATTACTCTTAAAACCGCCACAATTCATTTGATCATTGTTTTGAGAGCCTAAAGCTTTACTTGCTAAGATTCCATCACCAATCTCTACTGCTTTCACCGCATTAAGCCCCATAAGAGATTCAGCCAATGCACCATCAAGCTTATGATACAAAGGCTCTCCTAAACCGATAGGCAAATGCTCTGCGCAGACTACTGCTACCCCACCGATACTATCGTGCTGATTTCTGACTTTGTGAATCAATGCTTTTTGTGCCTCTTCGACTTGGTGATCAAGTGCGTAAATCTCACTCTGCGATGCAAATGCAAAATCATACTCATTTGCTTCTATATCGCCAATCGCGCTGATACCGCTCTTGACCACAATGCCAAACTCTCGCAATAACATTTGAGCTATTGCTCCTGCGGCGACTCTTGCTGCACTTTCTCGAGCCGAACTACGCCCACCGCCGCGATAATCCCTAATACCATATTTGTAAAAATATGTAAAATCCGCATGTCCGGGACGAAAAATGTCTTTGATATTATCATAATCACGACTTTTTTGAGCTGTATTCTGCACCCAAAGCGCAATTGATGCGCCTGTGCTTTGCCCTTCAAAGACACCACTTAGAATCTCAACTTTATCAGATTCTTTGCGTTGTGTGCTAAAAGCATTGCGTCCGGGCGATCTACGCTGCATCATTGAATCTAAAAATGCTGTATCAATCTCCAAACCTGCAGGTATTCCATCAATCACACAGCCAATGCCTGCGCCGTGAGATTCTCCAAAAGTCGTAACACGCAATCTTTGACCAAAAGTATTCATTTACAAATTCCTTTCTAATTGTTCAAGGGCAATTTTTGCACATTTTTGTTGAGCGTCCTTCTTAGAATTTCCCTTTGCTTGAGCATATATTTTGCCATCAATACTAAGAGAGATTTCAAAACTTTTCTTATGATCAGGACCGCTTTCTGCGATAAGAGTATAAACAGGGATTTGCCCAAAACGCGCTTGAGTGATTTCTTGCAAAGCAGTTTTATAATCCATAAATAAAGAATCTAAATCAATACGCGCGTAATTCATCTCTAAAAGACGATTGACGATTTTTTGGACACATTGCAAATGAGATTCTAAATAAATCGCGCCTATCAACGCTTCAAACGCATTGGAGAGAATCGATGCCTTATGACGCCCTTTATTATTTTCTTCACTTTGAGAAATCAAAATATGATCCCCCAAATCAATTGATTGGGCAATTTTCATAAACCCTTTTTCATTCACGATACACGCGCGGAGTTTTGAAAGCTCTCCTTCTTGCGCAAGAGGAAATTTTTTAAACAAATATTCGCCCACAAGTAAATCCAAAACCGCATCTCCTAAAAATTCAAGACGCTCATTATTATAAGACTTTTTACAACTCCTATGTGTGAGAGCTTCGATTAACAACTGATGATTCTGAAATTTATATTGTAAAGCAGATTCTAATGCAGTAATTGAAGTATTAGACATAATTATATTCCTTGTGCATAACGATAAGCTTGTTCTCTAGCGAGTTTGTCGCACAGCTCATTTTGTGCATTACCCGCATGCCCTTTTACCCAATATGCGATGACTTGATGAGACTTGCTACAATCACAATAATGACGCCACAAATCAGGATTCTTGACATTCTTAAAATCCTTTTTTATCCAATTTACAAGCCATTGATTGATGCCCTCGCAAACATATTTAGAATCACTATAAAGCATCACTTGACAAGGCTCTTTAAGTATCTTGAGAGATTCTATCACCGCAAGAAGTTCCATACGATTATTAGTCGTATGTGATTCTCCCCCACAGAGAATCTTTTGATGTTCTCTAAAAGATAGAATCCCACACCAACCGCCCGGTCCGGGATTACCCAAAGAAGAGCCATCACAATAAAGAGTAACTTGTTTCATAATCAACCTTTTGGATTTTACAAATCAAATCATTGCAAAGTAATTCACCGCAATGAGGGCATCGAGGATTCTCAAAGGGAAAAATATTATTACAGCTGTGGCAACGATATTCAAAGTTTAATGTTGTTTGAAACTTACAATAACGTTGCAAGATTCTCATATTATCAAGCTCAAACATTTCGCATGCTTTTTCATCATAAATCCAACCTTTAGCACGATACACATCGAGAATCTGTGGATTTGTGATGCGCTCAAGTGGAACATCTTTGCGCTCAAAATCCCATAAAATATCAATCATATTATTGACTTGATCTTGACTTAAAGCATTGGCTTGCTCCCAAAAAAGCGTATGACTGACACTTTTAAAATAAGTTAAAATAATTTTTGCCAACTTGGGTTGCTTGGCTTTGATGTCATTCAGACTTTGAATCTTATTTGAGAAAGGCAGAGTATGGTCATTTATCAACAAAAGCGTAGAAAGGTAAAATTTATTCAACAAAAGCATATTTTCAAATCGTTTCTGTTCGCTGACACTCAAAGGCGCAAAGGTAAATGATGAACGAGAAAAATCTGAAGCTTTTTGCACATCATAAATCTCCTCAATACATTCTAACGCATCAATAGCGTTTTTGTATTCGCTCAAATGCTCATAAGTTTTTAATAAGTGCATTAAAACTTGTGGGTTGCGTGGGTAATTTTTCAGAATCTCTAAAAAAATATCCTTTGCCCGCTGCAAAAAACCCGCCATATAATACGCAATGCCCAAAGATTGCAGAATCTCAATTTTATCTTTAGGATTCTGTAGTGAATCCAAAATACCCAAATAAATCTTAATCGCCTCTTGAGCATTACCACTCTGGATATAAGAATGTGCGATAAATTCCAAAGTCGGCAAAGGATTCTCTGAAAGCTTAAGAAACTCCTTGACACCATCTGCATGCCCCATGACATCATAGGATTTTGTCAGATTCTTAAATGATTCTTCTTTCTTTTTGTTACGATAACGATTGCGTGAAAAATCAATAAAAGCCACTGCGGCTATGATAGCAATAAATATAACAATACCAAAAAGCGGGTCTGTATAGGGCATAAAAACTCTATTCTCTTAATGTAACAATCTTTGCGCTGGAGCGAATCTTATTAAAATGATCCTCTAAAATCGTCTGTTCCTTTTGTGCCATCAATTTTTGGTGAATATAGCCCTTTGCTTCTTCAAAATCCAAAAGACGCTCTCCCAAACGCTCCTTGACATAAAAACTCACAAACCCTTTGCCACCTGTGGTTAGCACGGGTGTAAATTCATGTTTAGGTGTCGTAATAAAAAGCTGCATAATTTGCGGATTGAGCGAAGAAAGATTGATTGTCTCTTCAATTTTCTGCACACCTTGCACATTTTGCTTGGGTGATTTGATTGCTTTCTCTAAAAGACTATCAGAATCTGCAAAATATCTTATCGCCTGCACTTGTTGAGGGATTGAAAAATCTTTTTTGTGCTGTGTGTAATAGGACAAAAGCTCTTCTTCGCTTGTGATATTGATATTTGACGCAAGAATCCTCTGCATAAGTTCTTTTGTTTGTAGCTGTTTTTTCACCTCATTACGATATTCTTGATAACTCATACCTTCTTTGGCAACCTTAGCAATAAGTTCATCTCTACTAAGATTATTCTCCGAAGCAATCAATGCAATTTCTTCATCGATTTTAAACTCATCGATACTGATCTTAAAACGTTCAATCTCATCATCTTTTAATCTCTCATTGATTAACAAATCAATCGCCGCATCTCTTGAAAGATTCATTTGAGATTGGAGTTTAGAGATTTCATAAAGCGTGATAGCATGTCCATTGACGCGTATGGCAACGCCTGCGACAACTTCCGCATAAAGTGCCGAGCAAAGACACAGCATAAAAGCGGTAATTATAGGGAATCGAAACAACATTAATTTCCTTTAAATTTACTTGGCAAAATCATAAAATTACAAAATTTATTTTAACATATTCAAAGCAATTGAATGTATAATTTCGATTTTTTATTTTGCCTTATGGAGTGCAAGATGCCGCGATTTTCGTTTGACACAACAACCAAAACGATTTTAGTATTAGCATTGAGTAGCTTTTGTATGGGTGTTACAGAGTTTATCATTGCGGGTGTTTTGCAAGATGTGAAAGTTTTTTTCGATATTGATTCAAACAAAGCAGGGCTGCTGACGACAATGTATGCAGTGGGTGTGGTGATAGGCGCACCTGTATTGACTATCCCTCTTAGTGCCTTTAATCGCAAGATTCAGCTGATTTTGAATCTTAGCGTTTTTGCACTTGCAAATTTTGTGATTTATATCAGCGATAACTTTTGGATCAATGTGATTGCGCGATTTGTCGCTGGGACGCAACATGGTGTATTTTTTGTGATTGCCACACTCACAGCCTTACAAGTCTCCCCCAAAGGCAAAGAATCAAGCAACCTTGCTCTAATGGTTTCAGGGCTAACGATTGCCCTTGTGAGCGGTGTCCCTTTAGGAACATTCATCGGGCAAAGCTTTGGATTCAAGGCTATTTTTTTATTGATTTTTGTTTGCACCCTTATCGCCATAGGACATGCCTTGATTTTTATGCCCAATCACCTCAAAGGCTCACAAACACATTTCTCTTCATTATTTAAAGCATTTTTACACAAGCCTCTCCTTAAGGCTTATGCTATCACGATATGCACTTGTGGTGGGGCATTTGTGCTTTATACCTATGTGTCTGATTTACTCGTGTATAAAAGTCATTTTGACGAAAAAAGCATCGGTCTTATCTTGTTGCTTTATGGAGGATTCGCAATTTTAGGAAATCTCTTTGGTGGAAGACTTGCAGACAACAAAGGTTCGATTCTCGCATTAAAAATCGTCCTAAGTCTGCAAGTCATCTTCTACGCTCTGATTTCACTCACAGCCTATTCTCAAGTGCTTGTCGTCATAAATCTTGCATTAATGGGATTCTTATCCTTTGCATCAATTCCAGCCCTCAAGCTTAACGCAATGAATGCAGCGCGAAAATGCACCCCTCATTCAATGGATAGCTCTGTGAGTGTGAATGAAGGCGCATTCAATGTCGGTATTGCTTTGGCTAATCAAGTTGGTGGATTTGTGGTCATCGCGCCCTTTTTAGGTATCAGTTACAATCCTTTATTTGCCTCGCTTTTTGCCTTACCCGCATTGATATTGCTTTTTGTCAGCAAACCATAATAAAAATCCACACAATTAAACAAAATAAAGGCAAAATATGACAACAAATGCTCAATCAAGTCTCGCGACACGCCCAATCTCCCCAAAAAATATACAAAAATGGGTAAAAATCATCATACTTTTATTTTTAAATGTCATAGCTCTTGATGCGAAGCCTTCCCAAGAAATCCCGCCTATCAGCGACCAATCTCATACATTATTTGAGATTCAATCACTCTATATTCGCTCAAAAACAAACACCAATTATCATATTCAAATCGCCAAACCCCACGCGTCTGCACCCCAAAATGGCTATCCGATTCTGTATGTGCTTGATGGTAACGCGTTTTTTCCACGCGCACTTGATATTTTTATCTCTATTTGGCGTCAATATCCGCAAATCACTATGCCTATAATTGTAGGGATTGGACATGATAGCCCTCTTGCTTTTGATACCAAAGCACGCACTTTTGATTATATGCCCACTTTAGATTCTCAACTTGCAGCAAAATTTAGCGGTGGCGGTGGCGCAAAAGACTTTCTTGATTTTATCACAACAAAACTTTTGCCCCATATCCACAAAAATTATTCTGTTGATTCACAAAAAAGCGCATTTTTTGGGCATTCTTTCGGAGGAATCTTTGCCCTTTTTGTGCTTTTTAACGCTCCGCAAACATTCAGCCATTATATCAGTGCTTCACCTTCTTTATGGTGGGGAGAAGCAAGCTTTATCCCTACACACACACCTTTGCTCACTCATTATCCTACCTCAATCATCATCACACGCGGAAGCAAAGAAGTAGGAAAAGACACAGAAGTGATAAACGCACAAAAACTTGCCCTCACCTTATCCCAACAATCCCCAAATCCTGCATCTGTCGTATATATCGAGCTTGAGGGAAAAACACATGGGGGCAGCATACCCGATGCGATGAGTGTTGCGATTAAAAATCTTCTGTGCGCCCCAAACCTATGCCCAATCCCCTCCAAAAAATAAAGATTTACTCTTTAGAATCTCGCTCATTGTGTCCATAAATGTAGATTCTGAGATTCTAGTAAAATTTCAGAATCCTGCGCATGTTTTTTTCATTCGCTCATAAGCTGCAAGAGCCTTTTGCACAAAGCCTTTTTGATGCGTGAAAAGCAGGGTTTCATAATTGTTTTCAAACGCATTTTTGCTCCAATTCGCCGAACCCAAAATCAACAAATCCTGATCAACGATTGCCATTTTTTGGTGCATAAGCCCATAAAACTTTTTATTAGCAGAAAGCTTACCGCTAAGCAAACACACCGAAATGTTATTGTATTTTGCCAAATAGCCAATAGTGGAGTTTGCATTCTTGATATTACTTTCTTTATCATAGATAATAGAGATTTTTACGCCTCTTTTTGCACTATCACGCAAAGCCTTAGCAAGCTCATTATTTGTGAAGCTATAAACACTGATTTTAATGTCATTTTGGGCTTTTGAAATGGCATTTTTGAGCGCATTAAAAGCTTCTTTTTGTTCGTAAGGCATAAAATACAATACTTCATTCGCAAATATCGGCGTGTTAAATACACTCACAATCAAACAAATTTCACATATTTTTTTAATTTTTTCTTTCATTTTTGTTCCTTTTCATTTGGATTTAGATATAATTTTAAGTTATTATTTATTAAATACGCAATAAATTTCTGGGAGCTGATAATGAAATTTTTATTAATCAACACCAACCAAATCGTTCAAAAACTTGTCGAAATTACTGCAAAAAAGGCAGGAGCTGACCTCACTACGATTAAAGATTCTAGTGAAATGGGTGATTTGGGACAATATGATTATATCATCATTGATGATGATTGTCTGAATCTTGACAAAGACAAATACCTTGACGCTCTCAAAGATAAACGCAAATGCCTTATCCACAACAAACAAGCTAAAAGAATAGAGGGTTTTGATGATTATGTCCAAAAACCATTTTTACCCACAAGCATTCTTGATGTTTTTACTGCTCAATTGGCAAACGCTTCTACAGCACCTCTACAACCCCAAGCTAACGAAGAGGCGACAACTGCACCGACTGACGCTCCTGCCGACATTCCCGAACAAGAGCCTATCAGCCTTGATAACCTCGATGAAGGCTTAGGAGAGATTGATTCTCTTCTCGAAGAAGACCAACATTTAGACACGCCCGAAACACAAGAAGATGCGGAGAATCAAGAATCTACTCTAGACGTTAGCCAAAATGATTCTAACGACAAGGAAACCAATAGCAGAGAGATAGGATTTGACCTAGAAGAAGTGATTGATGAGACAAGAGAAGATGCACCCCCAGCCGATGATGGGCTTGATATTGATTTAGACTTTACCAACTTTGACAAACTTCAAGACCCCGCACAAGCTGATAGCTCTAGCGTAGGTGATGAAAGCGAAGATGCACTAGATTTATCAACATCTGACAATGTTTCAGAAGGAAATAATGAAGAAATCAATCTCGAAGATGATTCGATCCTTGAAGATGAAGCTGATCTTTCGCTTGACCTCAATACAGATTCTGAACTCGGCACTTCTGCTGAAGAGTTTTTATCGGAAAATATCAATAGCGGTGAAGATGTAGGAGACATACCCCCTGCAGATCCTATACCTATGAGCGATGAACTCAATGAAGAGATTGAGGCACTTGACATTCCGTCTGTAGAATCCGAAGACGAACCCGCAGATTCTACAGAATCTACCGAAGAAGCTTTAGACTTGAGTGCAGAAAGCAAAGAAGAAGCGTCTTTAGAAAATGATTTATTCGATGATGCAGAGCCTCTTGACTTGGGAGATTCTGATGCGTTAGGAGATGATGTAAGTGATCTTGCGAGTGAGGGAGATAATAGCGAAACAGATGCACTTGATGAAAGTGCAGAATCTGCTCAAACTGATGAATCTCTTGAAGACATTATAGAATCTGCTGAAGAATCTACCGAAGATTCTGTTGATTCTCTCGATTCTACAGATGCAGATTCAGCAGCACCAGAAGACGAGATAGATTTGGGAGAAAATGCTACAGAAGATGCTACTTTGGAAAATGATTTATTCGATGATGCAGAGCCTCTTGACTTGGGAGATTCTGATGCGTTAGGAGATGATGTAAGTGATCTTGCGAGTGAGGGAGATAATAGCGAAACAGATGCACTTGATGAAAGTGCAGAATCTGCTCAAACTGATGAATCTCTTGAAGACATTATAGAATCTGCTGAAGAATCTGCAAGTTTAGAATCCGAAGATATAGCAAACGATGAAGTATCTTTGGACGAAACACCATCAAAAGTGCTTGATTCAGAGCAAGTTAGTGAAGTAACACAAGCTCTTGATGCACTTGATGAAAGTGCAGAATCTGCTGAAAAATCCGATTTTGTTACGCTCAAAGAACCCGAAGTAGCACAAGCCTTAGGAGAAGAGATTGAGGGATATGAAGAAGAAAATGCTCAATCTACAGATTCAGATGAAGATTCAGTAGCAATATCCGACACAGAATCTGCCAAAGAAGAATCTGACATTGCTCCTATCGCCAAAGAATCCCCTGCAAATAATGAGGCATCATCTGTGGGTGAGACACAAGAAGCACAAATTGTAAAAAATATGATTGCAAGCTCTGTCCAAAGCGGTATCTCAAGCCTTAGCTCAAGCAATCTCAAATCAATGCTTGATGGGCTTGAAGTAACAATCAACATTAGCTTTAAAGATAAAAGCAAATGAGCAAGGGAGCTGTGCTTATCATATCAGGACCAAGTGGCTGCGGTAAAAGCACCTTGACCAAAGCCCTTTTGGAGGAAATCCCTCATATTTATTTTTCTATCTCAACGACTACACGCACTAAACGAGAAGGCGAGATCGATGGAGTGCATTATCATTTTGTCAATAAAGATCAGTTTTTACAAGACATTAATGCGGGTGTCTTTCTCGAATGGGCAGAAGTGCATACAAACTACTATGGCACTTCGCTTAAACCCGTGCAAAAGGCTCTTGCAGAAGATAAGATCGTGCTTTTTGATGTCGATGTGCAAGGGCATCAAAGTATCAAAGAACATTTTGGTGATTTTGCAAAATCTGTTTTTATCACCACCAAGACAAAAGATATTTTGCGTCAAAGGCTGATTTCTCGCCAAAGTGATGACCTTCAAACTATCGAATTTCGCTTGATTCAAGCACACAACGAAATGCAACATATCCAAAATTTTGACTATGTGATTATCAATGACGATATTAACACCGCAAAAGAAGCTATCATTGCTATCACACGCTCACTCAAATATCAGCAAATTGATCGCTTTAGTGAAATTATCCGCCAATGGTAAGGATAATTTATTTAAGAATCGATAAGAACTTTTAGCTATAATATTTAACACTTTTCCCTAAGGAGACTATATGACACCCCCTAGCATTACTCAATTGCTGATTATCCTACTCATCATTGTTTTGTTGTTTGGTGCGAAGAAGATTCCCGAACTCGCCAAAGGACTAGGTAGCGGCATCAAAAACTTTAAAAAAGCTGTCAAAGAAGATGACGAAGAGCAAAATGCAAGCGAACAAAGTCAAATCAAGCAAACAACAGCTACGACAGAAAATACAACACTTAAAGATTCTCAAAAACAAGAATCCTAAATGTATCATCACATCAAAACACTCCTTGAAAAAATATGTGAATGCGAAGTCGTGCTTGAAAAGCCTAAGAACAAGGAGCTTGGGCATTTCGCGACACCAGTTGCTTTCAGTCTTGCCAAAATAAAAAGAGCCAATCCTAAACAAATTGCCCAAGAGATTGCCTCAAAACTTGACACTTGCAAAGAATTTGAAAAAGTCGAGGCAGTGAATGGATATATTAATTTTTTCCTCTCATCATCTTTTCTCAAGCTTTCTGCACGGCTTTTTTATACTGATGCACAAAACGCACCCTTGCAAGATTCACAAGAAAAGATCCTGCTTGAATTTGTGAGTGCAAATCCCACAGGACCTTTGCATATCGGACATGCTAGAGGTGCAGTATATGGTGATGCACTTGCGCGGGTAGGGAGACATTTAGGATATGCTATCACGACTGAATATTATATCAACGATGCAGGCGCGCAGATTCAAATGCTTGGGTTATCAATCCTCCTTGCAGGGCAAGAACATCTCCTTAAACGCAATGTTACCTATCCGGAGAGTTACTATCGCGGGGAATATATTATCGATTTGGCAAAATTAGCGTCTAATCATTTTGGCATAGAGATTTTTGAAAGCGAAGATTCTATCCCTACCCTTGCAGCATTCGGTAAAGATCGTATGCTTGAAGAGATTAAAAATAACCTCACACAAGTGGGTATTAACTTTGATCATTTTGTGAGCGAAAAAGCCCTTTATCAGCGTTGGGAACAAACACTTGATACTCTTAAAGCACATCAGGGTATTTATGAGAGTGAGGGCAAAGTGTGGATTGCCTCCTCAACATTAGGCGATGAAAAAGATCGTGTGATTGTGCGTGATAACAATGAACCGACCTACCTTGCAGGTGATATTATCTATCATCAGGACAAATTCCAACGCTCTTTTAATCGCTATATCAATATCTGGGGTGCAGACCATCATGGCTATATTGCGCGTGTGAAAGCAGCTATCCACTTTTTGGGCTATGATGAGAGCAAACTTGAGGTGCTTCTCTCTCAAATGGTAAGTCTGCTTAAAGGTGGGCAACCCTACAAAATGAGCAAACGCGCGGGGAATTTTATCTTGATGAAAGATGTTGTTGAAGACATCGGTGCAGACGCATTACGCTTTGTGTTTCTCTCTAAAAAAGCTGACACACATTTAGAGTTTGATGTCGATGAACTTAAAAAACAAGATTCTAGTAATCCGATTTATTATATCAACTATGCCAATGCAAGAATCCACACTTTGCTTGAAAAATCGCAATTAAAACCTCAAGACATTATGCAAAATGACAAAGATTTAGACATTGATTTTGATGCAAAAAATCTCCTTTTTGAGGCACTTATGTGTCCGCACACGATTGAAGTAAGCTTCAAAGACCACGAGATTCAAAAAATTTGTGAATACCTTAAGAATCTTGCTGCAAACTTCCATAGTTTTTACAATGCACACAAGATTTTAGGCACTCATAATGAAAAAGATTTGCTCTATGTGATGCTCATTGTGAGCAAAAGTATCACATTAGGAATGTCTTTGCTAGGTATTGTAGCCAAAACAAGAATGTAAAATGTCTCCTCGCTCCGTTGTTTTAGCGGCACTCAAAGATGCTTTTCCGCACACGATTCCGATTCTATTTGGATATGTGTTTATGGGTATGGTTTTTGGGATATTACTCCAAGCAGCGGGATATAACGCACTTTGGGCATTAGCAATGGCAATAATTATCTATGGTGGCACGACTCAATTTATCGCTGTGGGACTAATGGCATCGGGTGCTGGATTGTGGGAAGTTTTCTTAATTGCAAGTATGGTCAATGCAAGACAAATTTTTTATGCTATCAGTATGTTGGATCGTTTCAAATCTATGGGTAAAAAATCCTATTATATGATTTATTCTTTGACTGATGAAACTTTAGCTCTTCTCAATCTCAAATCTCCCAAACAAGGTATAGACAAACAATGGTTTGATTTCTTTATCTCCTTGCTCAATCAAATCTATTGGATTATAGGCTGTGTTTTGGGAGCATTACTTGGGTCAGCGTTGGTTTTCAATACGCAAGGAATTGATTTTGTGATGAGTGCGATTTTTGTCGTGATTTTTATCCAATCATGGAAAAATCCTCAATCAAGGATTCCCGCGCTTATCGGTGTGGGTGCAAGCATCGTATGTCTAGTAATTTTTGGCAAAGACTTTTTGCTCCCCGCACTCATTGGCATTACTTTACTTCTGACTTTATTAAGAAAGCCTCTTGATGTCGCCTGAAACCCTGCATTCTCTTCTCATCGTAGCTCTTATAGGGATTAATACCCTCCTTAGCCGTGCTTTGCCTTTTATGATTTTCCGACACAGCACACCCCCATATATTACCTTTCTCGGTAAATTCCTGCCTAGCGCAATTATTGCGATGCTTATTGTGTATTGTCTTCGTAATGTTGATTTGTTTAATGCGCCTTTTGGGCTGAATGAAATTATCGCTGTGAGTATTGTAAGTGCCTTGCAAATTTGGCTCAAAATCCCTGTAATTAGTATCATTATAGGGACAATCTCCTATATGATACTAGTGCAAAGCGAGATTCTAAAGAATCTCTTTTAAATAATGTGCAAAATAATAGAATTTACGCAAATGATGGCTTGATCGCTTCTGCCCACGCTTGAATGCGTTGTGCGCTCAAATCTTCTTGATTAACTTCATCAATAATCAATCCGACAAATTTCCCATCGACAACTGCTTGACTATCATCAAATGTATAGCCATCTGTGCTTGTTTGTCCGATTACTTTTCCCTTTTTAGACACTTTTTGATAAATTGCTGCAATACCATTACAAAAAGTATCACTATAAATTTCTTGATCGCCTAATCCCACAAGCGCAATTGTTTTGTTTGCAAACGCATCATCATTAAGCCCTGAAATAAAGCTATCCCAATCATCTTGCAAATCTCCTGAACCATAAGTAGGTGTCGCAAGGATCAGATTCTCAAATGAATCCAAATCTTCTTTTTTACAAGAAGACACATCAAATACTTCACAATCTCCTACTGCACTTGCAATCCTTTGAGCAATATCTTGAGTCGCTCCACCATCACTGCCATAAAATAAACCAACTTTTTTCATATCAACTCCTTTTTAACTTTAAAAATAATGAGAGTTTTTATTTTATCGTATAAAAGACAATGACATAAAAATCACACTATATTTAAATTAAGAATTATTTTTATTTTATTTTAATATTTCATTGATTATTATTCGCTCCGAAATTGAATTTTGGAGGGTAATAATAATGAGGATTAAGTTTTGCTTAAGAAGCTATATATATAT
>JAAGKN010000310.1_pt1 | contig 93588 bp, 136 predicted proteins | sample 6206371 | NCBI WGS metagenome assembly JAAGKN01 (sample SAMN11533720, study PRJNA540317) | gut metagenome | isolation source: fecal pellets from male and female animal of same cohort | host: Peromyscus leucopus | place: USA:CA | collected 2017 | reverse complement strand
GGGTTCAATCCCCTCCAGCTCCACCACCCTTGTTAATAATCAGTCACTTATAAAAATTGGGGGCAGATTTGGGGGCAGATTTGATGGAAACGTCCGATTTCGGGCGTTTCTTTCTTTTGTATGGATTAAAGAAATCAGACCCGCCTCCCGGCGAGTCTGACCTTACTAACCAAATAGACTATACCTATAGCAACTGTTTACGTTTCGATTTTCGGATTAGCCATATCATAGCCGCGCAAATCACGGCTATGACAAGACCGATTGCGATACCCCCAACCTCCTGTTTCAACTTCTCCCATGCCGTCAGTTCTCTTTCGACTGGCACCGGGGTCTGCTCAAGTTTCTCAAGGATTGCGGAAAATTCATTGCGCTGCGCCTGAAACAAACTGTCGTATTTGGCCTGTATGCGCTGAATGTCCTCCTCTTTGTAGTGATTGCGGTCGCTGTTGTGGAAAGACTCCTTATTTATTACATCCCCGGCTTCGTTGATGACCATTACCACGCTGTCGCGGATTATGATGCTGTCGCGGATGTTGACCGAGTGCCTCAGTTCCTCAATCAGCATCTGGAATCTTGCGTTGTCGGTTTCGGTCTTTTGCGTCAGACTGTCATTCACGACCGATTCCATAGGCTGATAGATTGTTTTTGTGCATCCCGGCGCCGTCAACATTATGAACGCCACTGCAAGCGCGAGGATTAACTTGAATGCCGATTTCATATTTTCTGCTTTTTGGTGATTTCCCAAGTGATTGATTCCCCTTTCGCCTTTGCTTTCTGCATAAGTGCGTAAAGCGAGAAGAATACTTTGTTGGAGTCTGTCACGCGGCCCTTGATGGTGTTTTTGCCGACAATGACGCAACCCGCGGACGATTTCTCGGTAGTGCCGATATGCACAAGGATGCCGTCAAAACCTTTCACGTCAAGGAGCCGGGGAACTTTGCCCTTGATGGGATTGTAGACTGCTCTCTGTGACATTTTTGGGGATACGATGTCGATTGTCACCTTGTATTTGCCGTATGGGATAGCGGTCTGTGCGTAGACCTTGATTTTGCGGATTTCCGCTTCCGTCATCTCGGATGTCAGACCCCTGTCTTTGTCCTCGATTGCATCGCAGAAATACTTTCCGTCTACATAGATATGCGAGATTGTGTACTTTTCGCCCAGAAAAGAGCGGATGTGGGATATTTTCATAATTACGAGTCTTTGTGTTGATATTTCGCGTTTTCTTCGTCAAACATGTGTTTTATCCGGGTCAGGATGTCCATTGCCTCATGTTCAGTCGCGCAGTCAATCATTTCCTTGACCATGCCCGGCACCTCCGCAAGATGGCTTTTCCGCTTCTTGGCGTGCTCCATGACGCTTTTGCCCTCGATGCCTATTATCGCAAGGCAGATGACAATCGAAAGGTACGGCCATGCCCAGAACGGAAACAGGATGCCCACTGTGTCGGCAACGAATCCCATAAGGATGAACCTCCAGTATTCGCCTATCTTCCGTATTGTGACGCGGAGTTTGTGACTGTGAACCCTCTGGCCCAACGTCCGGGCCGTGAGTACGCCATCCCATAGGTCGATAAGGACGGCGATGATTACAAGAATCCATAGGGCAAGGGAAACGCCCATGTGCTGGTAGAAGTGCGTGAGGCTGATGCCGCTCGCCATTGCTTCAATAAAATCGTGAAAAACTGTCTTATGATATTTAGGTTAAAGATTGTTCTTTTCAGCGAAATCAAGCAGGTCTTTGGCGATTTGCTTTGCCTTAGTGCGCCACATCTGCATCTCCTCCATCTCGTTGCGGTATTCCTCGATTTTTTCCGCATCGGTCAGCGTGTCGATGGTTATGTAGTTGTTGATTACCGACTCCATCCTGTCGCTTGGATAGACGTTTTTGATGATAGCGGAAACCAACTCGTCATAACCCCACACCGACGGCTCAAGGGTGACAGACTGCCAGTGGAAGTTGTATTCACCGATTTTCTCCTCGGTGATGTCATAGTTTATTGTCCGCTGTTTCATTCCGTACTTTTTTACGGTTGTGACGGGAGCGGGCGCGTTTTGGCCGTAGACCAATATCTTGCTTAAATTCTGCATCTTCGCGTTTCTTTAGATATTCTGTTATTCGATATTCCTTATAAACCTTGACAACATTGTAATCACCAGTAAGATAGCACACTTTCCAAAATGATTTCGATGCTCTGTCAAAGATTTTATGCCGCAGGTTGTGACCGTTGACATGAACCGTGAAGCCAAGGTAACTGTTAAGAGCCGAAATGCAATGCCGAAGCATCCGCAAGTTACGACTATTAGGCTTTTCTCGTAGAATTTTATCGCAAATCCGTTCCGTTCTCCTCATTTTGTCGGTCATCCCTCCGACCGTTCGGTTGCTGATATACTTTCTGCCGGGCATAATGACTGTGCCGACAAACTTGACTCCATGACCGACGGGTTGAATATAGAATTTATCCCGGTGCAGTTTGACTTTCAGCCTTCTCTCAAGGAACTGCTCGGCCAATGGTCTGATGATTTTCAGAATCACATCCTTGTCGCCGACTACGGCGAAGTCATCGACAAACCTCTTGTAACGGCATCCGTACCTCGCGCATAGCCATATCATAAACACATCAAAGAATGACATGTAGAAATTGGCGAACTGCTGACTTGTTATGTTCCCGATTGCCATACCCCTGTCATCCCCGGCGTAGTGCATCGATTTATGGTGTGGCAGAAGCACGCGCAACTCGATGCTGTCGTTTCTGATGCAGTTGTACTGCGGACGGTGGAAGACTATGATTTTGGTCAGATACAAAAGGATGTCTATGTCATCTCCTTTGCATTCATCCTTGATAAACTTCTCGAGTTGTTTCCATAGAACATTGAGGTTGATGCTCATAAAGAAAGACCGCAAATCAAACTTGCTGATATGTGCGGTCTTTGTATAGTTTTCGCTTACTTCAAGAATATCCTTTTTCAAGAGCCTTTACCGCTTTAAGCGTTCCGAAATTCTTTCGGCAGTTGAAACTGACATTGCCATGTTCGTGAAACCTTTTCTCAAACAACGGCTCCAGCCGCAGGATGACCCAGTGCTGAACCACCCGGTCACGGAAGTTGGCAGCGAATATCTCGCGGAGTTTGGGATGGGTCACAAGGAAGCATGTGCTTTTGGACGGCACATAAGTCCGGGTGTAGACCTGTCCGACAAGAAGCCACAAATCAAGTTCATAATCCATACGGTAAGCATTGCATTGCGGAGAGGATTTCTTCTTCGCGCAGCAACTGTCGTAGGCATCTATCCAACCAATCTTTATTTCTTCATCCAATGCGGCGACTGCCCTCACCAAGTTACTGTTGTACTTATTGTTGTTGTTCGTGTTGCCATCACCGAAATTGCATATCCACGCGTAGTAGCTGCTGTGCTCGGTAGAAGACCTGAGTGCATAGGCTAATTGATTCTTAACTAAAGCGTCTGCGGAAGACACTCCAGTGCTATACCCATTTGATAAAAGAAAATTCGTAACATCCATAACCGTAGTCCTGAATGTTTTCCAGATATGATGTTCCGATTACCGAGAATCGGATGCTTCATCAATCGAATTGGCCGCTCCCTTTGCAGTCTTGCACCTCCATGCTCCCGCTTGCATGGCGATGGGATTGACCAAATCCAAGAATTGTACTTCCTGCTGAGCCGTTATCTTTTTCACTGCTTTCAGGCAGCGCATTGTCGATTTGACCGCAGTCATTCGTGCAATCAAGATATTGATGGCGTCGAGCCGGGCATATTCCGAGGCTTGGGTCGCAAGTATAACCGCGTCCAGACATTCTCTGATGTCGCGGACCAGCAAGCCTCCGAGGGTTTGGTACGGGAGCGATTTCGGCAGACGTTCCACGAATGGGATTACCCAAATCATCAAACGCTCCACCGCTCTGTAGATTGGTAGTTGTGCGGGTTTCATAGATATTCCTGTGTCAGTTTTGCTTTAAGGTATTGATTATGAACTTATGTGTTTGTGGTTGTTATTGTTCCGCGATGTGCCGGGTCTTTAAAGACCCGGCACTGAAAGTTTAAAATGCGGCGACTGCCCTCACCAAGTCACTGCCGGACTTATAGTTGCCGTACGTGCCGCCATCACCGAAATGGCATAACCACGCGTTGCCGCTGCTGTGCTCGGTAGAAGACCAATACCAGTTGGTCGAGAAATTAGTGAAAAGTCCAAGTTCTGCCCATTTCTTGAATATGGCGTAACTGCTGTCCTCTACATTCCTTTCCTTGAAGTACCAGTACATGCGCATCAAGTCACCCTCGGTCGGCAAGAACCAATTGCCCGCCTTGAACTTCGGGTCGAGCGTCATTCCGCTTTTCACGTTGGGTTCGTATGAATGGCAAAGCGAAGCCGCAGGGTAATAGAATTGGCGATACTTTGTCAGACCTCCGTTCTCGGTCACAAGTTCCGTCATCAGACGGTTTAAACATTGCAGTTCTGTCTCATTCTCCGATGCCTGCGGCAATGGCAGCGCAACCGAGGAATCCTGCAATATGGTGTTTCGATGCTTGATAATCTGCATGGTCTTGTAGAAACCTTTGGGGAGGTAAGTCCCGGCTTCATACGTCTTGCCCAAGAATGTGTAATCAATGGAAAGACGCATGAATCCAAGTTCACCCGCGCAGGTAGCATCGTCAAACTCCTTGAATCCGTCATCCGAGTATTCATCGCGGTAGACCGCATCGGTAACGTAGTTGCCCGAGAATCCACGGCTTCCGACATTGGTCACAGGTGTGTCGTGGATGGTGTAGCCGACCGTATCGTCAAGCGAGATGTTGGTGAATCCGTTGTTGTCGTTCGATGGGTAAAGGCCCCATTGAATCGATGACAAGTCGGAAGTCGCAACCATCAGGCGCCGGGTTTCGTCCTTGGGGTCGATATACCAGCAGATGCCGATGACAACCTTGTTTTTGTTCTGACGGTCGGAATAAGAGCCATCGTGAAACACAAGGTCGCCGACTTTGCATTTTCGGTAATAGAAGCCAAGAACCGTTGTGGCGGTCAGAACAGTTCCGTCCGCAAGTGTTGCCTTGCATGTGACGGTAGCCTCGGGATGGTCAATTTCCGTACCGACTTTCGGAAGAGTCAACTCGCCCGTCTGCGCGTCGATGGTGGCGTTGCAGGAGTTGCGCGAGATAGACCATTCGATTTTGGTGAAGTCATTTGCCTTTTGACTGTTCGGAACGATGCTCAACTGATACTTGCCCGGTTCGCTGAAATAGGAGTCACCCATGATTTCCATAGATGTAAGATAAATCTTCTTGTACTCCACATTTAGCTTGTTGGTTGCCTCGTCGATATTGCCGAAAGTCGCGAGAAGTTTTGTCTTCTGGTCGAACGTCGGTGCAACATCCTCGTTCAGCACGATTTTGCCTGTAAGGTCGGCTTTGATGTCGGCAAGTTTCATCAGATACTCCAGCGGGAACCGCTTCCAATCCACATCGTCAATTTTGCATTCGGACAGAACATTGTTCGATGTCGAACAGATTTCAGATATAATGGACTGACTGCTTAACTTGGGGCAGTTGGAGAATTTGAACACCTGAATGGAGGAAACACCCTCGAGTTCAAAATTCTCCGCCTCAAGTTCAGTGTAATCCGAAAGGTTCAGATTGGTAAGCGTGGACGGCAGACCCAGATTAGTGACGATTGTCGGCTCGGTCACAGTGAATGACGAAATCGAGGTTCCGCGCATATCGATGTCGTAAAGACGGGATTGCAGCGAGAAGTCGATGTTGCCCGTGACGGTCGATGCGCCCTTGATGTCGAAAACACGGAGATTTGGCGCAGTGACAACAATGCTTGACGGACGGAACTCCATTGAGGAGTGCGATGCGTGAAACTCGGTCAGACGCTCGCCAGCGACAGTAAACTCCCCGGTAAGCGACTTGTCACCGAACTCACCGATGGAAGTGTAGTAATGGATGCCGTGCAACTGAATGTTCGTGTCATTGTCGGCGGTCACACCGTCAAGGACGAATGTCTGCCCGGCTTCAACGCGGACGGGATAGGCGTTTCCGCTTCCCCAAGTCGTAGACGAGCCTTTCGTCACCGCCGGGTAAATCCACATGTGCGGCACAAGCGTGAACGAGTAACTCGGTGTCTGCCCTCCTTTGGTCGTAGCCGAGCGGAAAGTCAGCGAACCCTCGCCGTTCATTGCGAACGGGCCGTAGGATGCAAACGATGACAGATAGATAAGACGCTGCTTGACCCACTGCATCTCGCCCTGAATCTGGTCGCCGAGCGACTGCGTGATTGGATGTGTCGAAGCGACATAATCCCCCGTAGTCCATTTTGCGGCCGCCTCTTCATAAAGGAGTCTTGCAACCTCGTTGTAGGCCACTGCCGGGAAATATTCCTGCACGCTGAAATAGTAGTCGCGCATACATCCGAAGAGCGTATTGTCGGATGACATATTCGCCATTTCGGTAAGCATGGTTTTCATCATTGCGCGAAGTTCACCGGGGAACGCAAGTTCAAGGAGGTCGTATAGGGCGTTCTCCTCTCCGTTCCAATAGGTGCCTCCATCAGTGTCGCGGTCATGCTCCTCGACATAGTAGGGTTTGTTCTTGCGGCCCACGTTGTCGGTAAGGAAGATGGTATCGAGGTCATCCTGCGCGAAATGGATTTTAAGACTACCGTCATGCAGCGCGAGATACATGTAGGTGTTCTTGGCGCGGTTATCCGATGCCGCGATTAGCTTGACAAACATCGAATGGAAGAATGCGTCATCCAACTTGAAATAGGTGGATGCCTCGCGCATGAACTTCTGCACCCTTGCGTTGATGAACTGCTGATTGATATTCTCCCAGACATTGCCCGTAGGCGATATGCCCAACTGCGTGGCAAGATTCAGCTTCGCGTAACGCCCGGTTCCGAGTTTTGCCACACCAGCGTCAACCCACTGCGATGTAATGGGGTCATATCGGTATAGGTCGAACTTGCTTGATGAACTGCCCGATGCCTGTGTCACCCAATAGAGGCTTTCGTGGTCGGCTTCCGCTACTGTAGCCGTCTGCAACTGCGCAAGAGTGCCGTCGAACGGTTTGATATGCGGATTGCAAAGGTAGATGAAGTTGAAAGCATCCTTGAAGTAAGAAAGCGAATCGGAATTGCCCATGTCGATTTCCCATTGCTTCGCGCCGTTATACATCAACAGTTCATCCTCGTCGCCACCGATGGTGATGTCCTCGTTCCAAGGGATGCGGTGGTTGGTAAGGGGCTCGCCGTTGTCGCATCCCTCAATCATCAGATAATCGGGGAATTTCTTCTTGTCGTAGCCGAATGTCGGCTTGTCACCCTTGCCCGGTCCGAATGTGTAAAGACCATAGAATACGGGTTCAGCCTCAGCCGAGGAGCGCACAAAAAGGAAGAATGGCTTCTGCTTGACTGAAACACGGCAATTCTCGAATCCCTCCGTGTTCGTGATTGAACTGCCCCCGGTGCATCTGCGCCATAGGTCGGTGAAGAGATTGCAGGAGCCGAGTTTATGCGACTGCTGCGAGGATGCCCAGTTAAGTTTAGCGACAAGTTTGGTCGCGAACGGAACTGTATCGTCAAGCTGATACCCGGCGCCGTGATGGTTGCCGAGTTCGTCAATCCAATCGGTATCCTCGTTGGGTTTGGCCTGGAAGTTCCATTTCCAGTAAGAGCGCGATGAAGTACCCTGTCCGCTTGTCGTGACATTGTTCAGAATGCCCGAATGCTCCGGGTCGCCGATGATGTGAATGTCCCAGTCGGTCGTTGTCTTGATGTTGCCAGTGGTGTAACTTGGAACATCCCCGGTGATGCAGATTGTGTTGTACTTCTCGCGGGTCTTGGTGTAACTGATAAGGTTGGAGTCATCAAGGATGTTGTTAGACTCGCGGAATGCGATTTTCTCCTCGACGGTAGCCAGAGAGGCCATGTAGTCCTGTCTGATTTCGGATGCCGACAATGACCTTTTGTAAAGGCGTATGCCGTAGATGTCGATGTCGCATTTCTCGGAGCCGATTCGTATGCCCTGAGATGCTCTGACTCCGTTCACATACTGCACGAATGTATCGGTCGGCTGCCATTCAAACTCACGGTTGATTACACCGTTGACAAAGATACGGACATAGTTCTGCGATGTTCCGTTGATGCCGTGGATGATATTCAGCGCGATATGGGTTCTTACGCCCTCCTGATATACAATGTCCTGGTCGTCATAGACGCGCTTGCCCTGCGTCATGTAGACCGCCTTTGTCGGCTTGACCTCAAATCCCAAAGGATAATCCCCGTCATAGGAACACATTCTAAGAATCGGGTCGTCGATGCTGATTGCGTTTCTTGATGCAATGTCATACTCGACTGTCAGCGAGGAGCGGTTGTCAGTGCCTATGAAGCCAGACAATGCCTCGTAGTCGATTTCAAGGCTGCGCCCGGACGGAATGCGGAGGCATCGTTGGTTGTTGGAGTCCTCAATCCATCCGTCGGTGCGCAGACAGAATCCTTTCCACGTCGACGGAACGATTGACTCGTCGGCGCCGTTGATGATGGTCTGCGGATTGGTTTCCTCGTTGGTGCGCGAACGCGGATTCAGTATGAAGTCGGGGTTGCTGACCGGGGAGAAGTTCTCGCGGTTGTCAACCACGAATCCGACAACTGAATGCAGTTCTGACCCGCCGCTGTAGAAACGCATGTAGGCGTTGATGGTAGTTGCAGTAGAGTCGATTTCAATCACATTGGAAAGCGCGTATTTGGTCTGGTTCTCGATATTGCCGACATCCAGCGTCATGTAATGGTTGGCGCTGTTGTAGTCGGCAAGGACAAACTTGACGGGAGTCTGCGCCCCGGATGGATTGTAGACCGCATAGGTCAGAATCTGTTCCGAGGTCCAGTTGGTCAGATTGGTCTTGACATCGTTCAGAATGAGGTATGACTTGGTATCCGTCGGGTCTGCCGCAACCATAACCTGTGAAAGAAGATGCTCGCTTTCAATTGTCGAGTTGTTGACTGCAATCCACGCCTCGATTTCATGTATGCCGTGCGTCAGCACCTTGACATCATCGGCCTCGGTGTCGGTCACATCAATCTGCAATGGAGTTTCGGTGTAGACGGAAGCGCCGATATTGCGTACAATCTCGCGCTGACCGTCAATCTTGATGTGAAGCGATTTCGATACCGCACCGCTGACATAATAGGACAGACGCATCACCCCGTCGGTAATGGCGCGTTCCCACTGTGTCGCGAATGTCAGACCGAGCGTTGTTTTGGTGACGGTGAATTGCAGATAGCGGGTGTTCAGTTCCGTGGTGTCGCCCTTTACAAGGATTCGCACCTGCTGAGTACCCGTATTGACCAAATCGGTAATATCGACATCATACCATTCATCGGTGTTCTCGGCATCCATCGACGGAATATTCTCGATTGTGCCGCGTGTCACCCATGAGGAGGTGGAGTTGAGGCGGGTCTGCACCGTCATTGTGCCTCCCTCGGTCGTAGACTGCGTTTTTTGCGTGATTGGATTGTACTCTTCCGAGGTGAATCGGATTTGAAGCACAACCTTGTTGTTGGTCGTTACATAATTAGACGGTGTTTTGGTTGATAGACCCACAATGTAACTTACCGCAGACGAGCCGCCTCCGCTTTCGGGCAGAGGTACATCCGTCAGAAGCAAATCGGCATTGCTGTCCGGGTCGCTGTTCCATTCACGGTAATCCTCCTCGGTGGCGAAGCCGTAGAGGTGATAGTTGTTGTCACTGCCCTTATCCTGTGGGCGGTGGAAATAGCCGACTTTTGTGCCGAAAGTCTTTTTGATAAGCTCCTCGACACGCTTGCCCGCATAATCGTTCCACGGCTCTTTCAGGCTGGGGATTGTTTCGTCCTTACCTTTAGCCATAGAATCGATGTGTTAAATGAATAATGAAATTTCTAACTCGCTTTTGATATTTAAGGGGTTAATAATCTTTCCAAGCGTCATTGTCTTTCCACGGAAGACTCTCGCGCCAGAAGCCGCTGCCGAAGCAACTGCTCACGGCCTCCCAAACAAGCCGGGCGCCGACATAGAGGGCCTGGACTTGTTTCTTGCCAATCCATATCTGACCGACCTCTTTCTTTCCAATCCAAAGCATAGTTACTCCTCGTCTACAGGTGTGAAATATATTTGGTTACTGTCGATTTTGCCCTGCGCCACAAGAATGTCGATGTCGGTTTGCCCGGTTATCTCTTGGGGATGTGTCTGCGCGAAAAGCGTGAGCGGAACAGTGACGATGCTGTTGTCGCTGTTCACCGCCGGGAGCGATGTCAGGCCAGTCAGGTCGGTGACCTGCGGCAATGTCCTTACCTGCTGCGAATCGGCTTTCAACTGCGCAAGAACCTCCGCTATGATGTCAGCCTTGTCTTTATCGCTTATGGATAGTGACAATGTGCCAGCGGAGAAGTCGTTCGACAGGCTCTGTATAACCTCAGTTGCAATCTGCGTCTTTTCCGCTTCGCTTAATGCGTAATTGCCAGCGTTGCTTATTTCTGCCATAGTTTAAATCTTGAAAATGTTAACATAGATGTTACCGTCGTTGGCGGTGTTGTCATCGCTGATTTCGACAATAAGAGTTGTCGAACTGATGGAGATTACGTCGCCTTTCATCATATCGTCACCGACACCCTGCAGCAGAATGATTGTGTTGCTTTCACTCAGACCGAGCACCGACCATTCGGAGGGGAACGGCAATGACACATGGATATGGTTCTTGGATGGCGTAGTCCTTACGGGAGTCTGGATATTCTTGCCGTCAAAGGATGTACCCGATATGGTATATTTCTCGGTTGAACTGTTCCATGTCAGTTTGCCCTTGAACACCATCATCGGCATATTCAGCCAGTTGCCGCCATTGTGCTTGTATTGAAGACCCAAATTTGACACATGCAGACCGAACCCGGACTCCTCCATCAGGAGGTGCATGTTGTCGGTTGCGTCCTTGTAGACACTGACATATTTGTCCTTACGGATTCCGAGGCAGAATCCGTTGGCGAAGAAGTTTGAAAGATAGAACTGGTTAAGCCATTCGGCCGCAAGGTCTGAGCCTCCCGTCACACCGCTGCCCCAACTTGCCGTGGCCGTACTGCCGCTTGTCGATGCCTGAACGACTATGGAAAGTTTCAACCTGCAATAGCCTTTCTTTGTAGCCTGAACCGTCTTGTTGTTAAGCATTGTTGTTACCGGGGGCGCTACATCGCGCTCGTGGTAAACGCCATTATTGCCGTTTGTTGTACCAGTAGTATCCGCCTTTTGAGAAGCGGAAGCGTAGCATGAGGCACTTGCCAGAGTGTACGTTTTCAGACCCTGCGTGAAGTCGGCGTCGTCCGCAACCTCAAGACACAAGGAAACCGATGCCTGCGCGTGGGATGCCATAGACTCCTGAACGGTCACGGGAGTCTTGCCGACATTCTTACCCGAATTGGATTCATAATAACCCTCCGAAATGGCCGTGCATCTGATAATCCCGGCCGTGAATGTGACGCTTGTCGGCGACTGCGTGGATTCAAGGACATTCGATGAGTTGAAAGGCCATGCCTTGGAATAAATATGTTGAGTCTTTTTTGTTGTTTGGCTTGAATCCGCAGTTACTGTTATAGAGCCGTTAAGCATCGAGTAGGAGCCGCTCTGCAGCGACATGTCAACCGTGCCGCCAGTGGAGTCATCATAAAGACCTTCCGGGCCTTTTTCGTGGCTCTGTCCATTGTACGAGGATACCAAATCGCCATCCTTGTTGTATATCAGCATCGCCTTTTCATCGGGCTTGATTTCCACGCGCTCGCCGTCCTCGTCGCCTGCAATAAGATGGTTGACTTTCAATTCATCGACATTGATGAACTTGGCGTAAATCTTGCCGTTCTCGTCGATAAACATGGACTCCTTGCCATTGTTGTTTTGGAACATGATATTGTCTGCCGTGAAGACAATTCGCTTGTTGTAGATGTCGATGCCTGTGGCAAGCAACCCGGTGCTGTCATCCACAAAGGGATGCGCAACCTCGCCCTCTTCAAGGATTACCTCGCTGATGGTCATTGAAGTTCCTACATTCGCGCCCTCCTTGACACCCTTGTGGGCAAATTCGATGAAAGCGTTCTCGATGGCGGTATCCCTTGTTGAAAACTTGTAGATAATCTTTTCCGTACCCGCAGTAAGGCCGAATGGCAGATTCAGGTCAAAAAAGACTGTTTTGCTGTCGCCGTATTTCAGTGAATACCGCGGCTGCTTGTTGATGGACGAGTTAAGCGATGTGCATTTAAAGGAAAGCGTGTATTTGGTGTTCGCTTTCAGATTGAAAAGCGGAGTCCGCAGATACTTAGCCGATACTGTGTCGTTGGCTAAGTAATATGGGCCTCCCGATGTCAATGGTTCGATTTCTCCGTCATTGTTCGACGCCGCCCATCCTATACCTGTGGAATAGTTGACGATAAGATTCTCGTATCCCGCAAGTTCATCAACCTTTAGACTGATGTTTGTGGCGGTCTGCGTGATTTCCGACTTGAAATGCCCGAGTTCGTCACTTATAGCCTCGACCTCCAAATGGATTTGCTCGGCTGTCTGTTCGATAAGGGATGAATACTGCTCGGTGATTCGGTCTTCCGACTCGCCTATTTTCTTCTCGACCTTTGACATAATCTCATCGGCTGAAATCCGTATCTGTGCGCAAGCCTGCTCATACAGGTAATCCTCGCGGTCTTCCGGGGCCGCGTTGTATGCCGTTGCGGTTGAACCCTTTTCAAGTTTCAAATCCCAGAAATCGAGCTCCTGCCATCTTTTCAGCGAAGCATCCACCAAACCGATTAACAAGCGCTGGCTTCCGTTGACACTGCCATTTGCAGTAGCCTCAAGTTGTATTGCAAGACTGTAGACGCGTGTGCTTGATATTTGCTCCTCAAAATACACTGTGTCTGTCAGCGGCGCTGATTTGTTGGTGTTCGCAATCATCGCGAAGAATTGCAGTGGCTGACCGCTGATGTAGTTCTTTATCTTGAAACTAAGGGTGTATCTCTCCCCGGATTGGATAAGTTCTGGTCTAAGGCTGTAATAGAAAATCTCGTATGTTCCGTCCGAACGCGAACCCAGACGGGGCGCATACCTTTCGGGGTAGGCCGCCAATTCAAGTACATTGGGATACGTCATGCTGTCGGTTGAATATCCCCAGTTTGTGGAACCCTGATTGGTTTTCAGCAAAAGGTTTCGCCCGGCGCCGTTCACAATGTCATCGATAATGCCCGACTGACGCGAAACGGATGCCTGTATCTCCTGCGCCGTTATTGTCAGTTTGGCGATGTCCTCCTCGTTCTTGCTGATTCGCGAAGCCTCCATCTCAATCTTCTTGTCAGTCAGTTCAAACCGGGTGTTGTACTCGATTTTCATCGCAGTCGGGTCGGTAGTGACCATAATTGTCTGAACATCGAGCAAAACAGTTCCGCGATAAAGTTTGAAGATAATCTGCTTCATTCTTACCGAGGTCGTAATCGGCCCGGTGTAGATGTGCTCGGATTCAGACGTGATGACGGGAGATGTCTTTCCTGTCTCCTCGTCCGTGACATAATCCTGATTGACGATTACATACCGAAGAATAAGGTCGGTAGGCACTGAAACCTCCACTGGCCTGTCAACAAAGAGTCTTCCGTTGAAGAAGAGGAGATTGTCCCCGGCCGCATAGGTCGTAATGGCGGCCGTATTCGCGAGGGGAACCTCGACGCGGGTCTGCTTGCCGATTACCATGTAGACCTTGCATCCGAGTTGCTCGGGGTCGCAATTGCCGTCCATGTCCGCGAAAACCAAAGGTTTGTCAGGCTCGATGTCGTATTCCACCGCGTGCTCGCCTCCTATACCCATCTCGCCCTCTTTCAGCTTGACAATTGTCATAACCTTTGTAAGCGTTGGGCAGTCGTTCTTTGTCGAGATAACGGTCACTGTGGCATTCTTCTCGGCCAGTTCCGAAAGGTAAAGATTGCCCGCCACTATGGATGCCTTGCAGCCTACGCAATCCAGCGCAAACGCCCATCCCGTCTCGACGGTGCGCCCCTTGTAAACCGTTACTTTGGAACTTGGCAAATCACCGATGATGTTGCCGTCATTGTCGGTCGGCACACCCGCCATCTCGTTTGAAAGCACAAGTTGGTATGCGTCAAGATAGATGTTGTCGTCGATATAGTCCATTATATCGACTTCCGTACTTCCGTTCTCGATTACAAACTTGCCTGTAAACAAGTTGCCATTGGGCGAAATCGCCACTTTCAGATTGTCCTTTGTCAGCGCAAAGGTGGTTATGCCCTTGTACTGGTAGATATAGGGACTTCCCGTTCCGTAGCTTGCGAGAATGATAAGGTTGGCGCGGTCTGCCTTAGTCGGGTCGCAGTTGCCGACAGTGACGATTCTATCCCCGGCTAACGGGGCATCGCTTGCGGAGTCCTTCTCCCCATTCTTGTTGGAAAGGAGAATGTATCCCTCGCGGCCGTAATCGGCATCATAGTCATCATCTCCCTTTTCGACATATCCGCATTCAAGAACCTTGCGCCAATAGTAATGGTTGCCGACCTTTCCGTTCGACTGCTTGACAAGGTTGAATGTCTGGCATTTCGCCAAGTCGCCGACTTCAAACTGGTTGTAAATCTGCGCGCCGCTTTCATCCTCAGCCGTGAAGAAGCATTTGTACGCTATTACACTGTTGGCATCGTTGTAGACGGGCAGAACACGCGAGCAACGCATAGCGGCCGGGGATATAATCTGGCATCCGCCGACATGGGTTTCCTCCTGTATCTCAATCTCCTTTGCCTGAATCTTCTCGCGGGCCTCGATGTAGTCGGTTTCGATATGAACCTTGCCCATATCATCGACCCACATGCGGCCGCCATAGGCGCCGGGCTGATAACTTCCGATAGTCACTCCCGTCATTGTGGTTATCTCGCCATCAACCGAAATATCTCCGCTGACATTCAGATTGCGGCCGACGGAAACGCCGTCACGGATTACCACGTCGCCGAACTCCGCATCGCCGTTGGGGTCTATCTTCGCCCCGTCGTTGTTGTGGACGAAATTGCCGATATGCAGACCCTGCGCGAAAGTCCACAGATAGTTGATTACTTCCGATGCTTTCTTCGATGCAAATTCAAGTTTGCTCCTAAGCGCCGAGAATACATTGTAGTCGGTTGCCGGGGTTATGTCGGTCTGGCTGATGACATAGACTCCGTTTGTGTTTGCGGATGAACCCGACCCGGACCCGGATGACGTTCCGCTTGAAACGCCGCCCGCGCCCAAGACGTTGACAGTCGTACCCATTGAATATTTGAGCGCGTCTATCTGGTCCTCGATTTCACCGAAGCGGGAATATGTTGGCTTCTCGCCGATGGTGTATATCGGGTTGTCGTATGGTATGTCAAGGTTTATCTCATAACCTATCACGCGACTCTTGCGGCCCCACTTCCTGCCGTCGCCGTCAACCGTGGAGGGAATGTATGCCTCGTTGATAAGGTTGATGCGCTTGCCGATTTCAAAAAGGATTCCGCTCTTTGACAAGTCGGGCAATCCCGCTTTTGCGACATCGGGCATTATCGTGCAGTCGTATGTGGACGGGTCTACATTCAGCTTCTCAAGATACTTCTTCGCCTTTTCAAGCAATTCAGCCTCCGCTTCCGCGACATAGAGCTCATCGACAACGCCAATATCGAACCCGGTCAGAACGAATGTGTCACCGATTTCAGGATGGATTACCTCGTTGGGAACGTATGAGGTGTTGTCGCGCACAATCTCCCAGATTGCCGAGCCGTCTGAATCCTTAGTGAACTGAACCTCAAAAGACCATCCGTTGAGTTTTCCGCTGTCGGGATATTTCAGGTCGCCGATTCGCTTGCCGTCCGGGATGGTGTCACCCTCCTTGTATCTGCTGCCGTCCTGAAAATAGACTTTCAGTGTTTCGTTCGGAATGATATAGTCATTCTTGAAAGGGTGCGCTGATGTGAAGAAATCATCCTTGATTCGGTAAGCCGTGAATGTGCGCTCGGTTGTGCTGCCGTCATCGTTCTCGACTGTCTCCTTGCGCTGGACTTCGGAAACGCTTGTGACGGTGCATATCGCCCTTGGATAGATGTCTTCAAACACAACAACATCCTCGACACCCTGCTCCATTGACAAACCCTCCTTATAGTCGATATAAGGCGTTCCGTTCGATTCAGGGAGCATCAGCCTGCTTGTGACGATGCCGCTTTTAACGACATTCGCGGTATCCTCGTAAGCCGAGAATCGACTTGAGAAATAACTTGACTTTACCTTGGTTTCTATGATGTTCTTTATGCGGAATCTGTCGCCTGTAGACATGTAGGCGCCGCTCGGCAACTGAATCCAGTTGCGTTCCGAAAGACTCTCCTTGAAGTCCGGGTTGTAGACTGCGCCGCTGAGGGTTTTTATTGTGTTTCCTTTTCCGTCGATGACCTCGATGGTCAGACCCGTTATCTTACAGTCCGGGTTGGAGCCAGTAAGTTCGATGACATTCCCTGTGCCGACATTTTTGTCGATTTCCACGCTTCCCGAGCCCTTGAACTTTGCATAGAAACTGACCGTTACAGTGTAGGAGTCAACATCGGTGGGGAGGCTGAGTGTCTGGTTGGAGAATGTCGGATTGACGGTCGCGCCATCATAGGGGATGTAATTCGTGCAGTCGTATTTGGCGGTAATGTCGGACGTTCCGCTCTTCTTGCAAACGATGTCGATTACAGTATGGCATTCATCGATGATGCCCTTTCGGTTGCTGAATTTGACGCTTGGCTTGAATTTCGACAAATCCACTTTCCAATCCCCGGCTTTCAGACCGCTGACCGTCTTGGACTCAGTATGGATAAGCACATCGCTTGCAGACCCCGCCGATATTGTGGCGGTTTTAGTTCCCGTGAATGTAAGCGTTGATTTGCTCCCGGATGAAGCCACTATCTGCGAAGACGAGAAATAATCCTCGTACAACGGACGGCTTGTGTCGCTGATTCTATTGCCCGAATTGGCGGTTTCCTTGACATCGAAGATAAGGTCTTTGCGGTACCGGGGCGAGATGTTCCGCTCACTGCCGAACGCTATGATACGGGTCACATAATTCTCCTTGCTGTCGCTTCTTGACATGTCGGCGACGTTCTTGCCGAGTTCAAGGTCAACATATTCACCCGCATCCTCACACTTTCCGAGGCAGATGATATTGCCGTTAAGCCACCATTCGCATTCAAATGACTCCGCAATCGCGGTCAGCGCATCGATGATGTTGGTTTTGTCGTAGTTGATAAGTTTGGCCGAGGCATCGACCGTTCCGTCAATGTAAATCTGCCATTCTTTCTCGCGGTTGTAGAGGTATCCCTGGTTTATGACCTTATCGCCGTTAAGCCTTGTTTCAGTGACGAGGGCCATGACGTTAATCAATACCTGCTCAAGATGCACCTCGGCTGTGGCGGTCAGTTGCCATGCACATTCTGACCCGCCGAAATTGGGCAGATAGCGCATTATCTTGTTGCGCCATTTCATGTGCTGGGCCTCGAGTTTCAATTCGTAGTCATAGCCGCCATTGTTCTTGTTGTATGTCGGCTGGTATGGCTCTACAAGTTCAAAACGCCCGAATCCCGGAATGTCGCAGTAATCGCCAAGTTCAAAATAGACCGGGTTCTTGACACTGAATTTAATGGTAACATAATCGTCGCCCATCAACTTGAAGACTCTTTTTGAGCCCTTGTTGATAGGTGTTTCAAATCGCTTATTGCCTAAAGAATCGTTAATGGTCAGCATAACGCAAATATCGCAAATGAAAAGCGAGGCAAGCATCGGCCCGCCTCGCTTAATTACGACTTGCGTTTTTTTGTCGTAATTTGCCCCTTTGGGGTTGATGACATTTCGCTTACGCGGTCATCTATGGTAATCGAAAACATTATAGGAGGCGCGGACGTTCCGCGTCCATCCATAACAAGACATGAATCTCAGATTTGAGTAATAGCAACCGTCATCCTGTCTGATGAAGTCACCGTAAAGGCGTACATCGTAGCCTTTCATAAAGGCGAATTTAGAGCATCCGATAACGCTTTTGACGGCGTTATCCATGCCTTGCGAGCCGTAGCCGTAGGCGACGATAGCCGGGTAAATGACCTGTTGAAAGGCTGTCTCGCTGTCGGTCATGTCCTTGATTGGCTGGATGCTTAGAATGCCGTTGTGGGCAAAATAAACGTCGTCACGCCTAAAGGGATGGCAGTTCGCCCTCTTGATAGAGCCGTGGGTCGCGAGCCTGAAATGGATGATGCAGGGCTCCTCCCGGCTTACCTTTGCAAGTTGCTTCTTGAAACTTGCATAACTGTTGCCCTTGTAGAAATGAAAGGGCGATACGAAGCCGCAGCCGTGGGGGTTGGCGGTCTGGGCGGCGTCGAGGATTTCTTTTGAGGGCATTGCGATGCCCGCGGGAGAATAAATTATTACACACATATTTTTTAATTTTTGAATTTGAATGAATAACCTCGGGTCGTTTTCTGCTTGCCGTAAAGACAATTAGTTACGAGTTGTTGATAACTGCCAATGTATTCGGCGGCTTTAGTGATACTGTCAAATTCACTGATTAAAATTCCGTCTTTGAACATTAGCACCCTTTTCTCATTTGCCTTATGACTGCCATTAAGCATTTTATCTATCACGTTGCTATGTTTCAGATTTTGCAATGCCGAGCACCATTCAAGATTGCTACTTTGATTGTTAAGTTTATTCTCGTCTATATGATTGACGTATTTATATCCAAATGGATTAGGGTTAAATTCAGTCGCAACGAGTCGATGTACGAGAAATGACTTGAGCTTGCCATCCTGATAAAAAGTGACGGATTTGTAAGCTCCTCTGACATGGGTTTTAATAATATGATAGCCATCAGCATCTAATTGATAATTGTTGGTTTTGGATGACCTAATCCTCCCCATATTGCTTACCTGATAACCGGGATAACCTTTAATGTCATGCCATATTTCTGATTTTTTCATTTTTTTGCGTTTTAAGCGGTTTTTGGTTGGGCGTTGGGATGGTTGGTCATCCCAACGCCTTAGAACGTCTTAGCGGTTCGCGAAATAGGCTGTACGCGCCTTGAAAAATTCTTTCTCGGCCTCGCTGAGAAATTCTATCTCGTCGATGCTGGTCACCGGGGCGGTCAGCCGATGGCTCTTTGACCAATTAACCAACTTGCCGCAGAAGCTGACCCAATTGCTGATTTTCTCGAAGTCGGTCGAGCCCTGATGCTGGCGAAACTCGATGGTTCTGTGCCTTGCGTAGCTTTCGGGGTTAACCTTGCTGTAGCGTGTGCCGATGATGCGTCTTACATCCTCACGGCGTGTGGCATGGTTGAGGAGGGTGTATTCGTGACGCTTGAGGCTTAGTGCGTAGTAAGCGTTATCCTCACGTCTTGAGGGGGCCATGAAGCCGTCGATAAGGCTTTCAAGATAAAGGTAGTTGACGAATACGCTTACATACTGATGCTCGTTCAGTTTGTCGGCGCCGATATGAACGTGGAGGCCGCATGTGTGGTTGACCTTGGCGTTTGCCTTGTTGAGGGTCTTGCAGGCCTTTTTCAGCTTCGCCATGCCCTGTGTGCCTTTCAGCACTGGCGATACGCACTCGATGGGGTCAGCCATGCCTCTTACCGATGCGTCGGTCGTAAACTTGAAGTATGCGTGACCGTCGCGGTGGTTGTAGCCCTCATATTCATAGTCGAGGCGCGTGGTCTGTGCCGCCGTTCTGATTGCGCCCTTGTTGACGAAACACTCTATTTCGACACCGAATGTGTAACGGCCTCTTGGGGCGGCGGTCACGTTGTCGGCCGATGTGAGGATAATCTCGATTTCGTAAGGCGTGATGCCGAGTTTTACGAGGGCGGCCTTCTTTGAGTCTTTGCTGATTGATGCAGCCTTGATTGCTGCTACTTCTTCATTAAGCGATTTCATGTCTTCAATAATTAAAGGGGTTGAACAATTGGTTTTCGATTACGCTTGCAAAGTTATAGTAAAAACTTTAATCCACCAAATTTTTTGGCAACAAAATTAAAGCAAACACTAATATTTAACATTTGTTAATAAAAGTGTTTGCTTTAATATTTGCGCTTATGCACTGATATATTTAAAGTTAAGCCTTAAAATGACAAATTAGCCGAATTTTGCATTTTAACACTTCGGCCGCTTCTTTTTATAAGAGAATGCTATAATAAGGATGTTGAAAGCTATCGCCCGGCATGGCGGTCTTTATAATGTTTGGAGGTATAAAAGTGCATCCCGGCTGCCGTTGCAACCGGGATGCGGTGTAATCAAAAACCATTGTTCAAGTTTGACATGAAACAATGGATGTCTATCGGCAACTTCCCAGTCTTGATAGACGGTACAAAATTAATGAATATTTTCCGTTCGGCCAACTTTTCAGGCCGATTCGATTTTGTGCAGCGTGTAAAGGGCATCGTATGCCGCAAGCAACGCTTTGTTCTTTTCGGCTTCCTCAGTCCACCATCTGTTGTAGTTTTCCTTGTCATGCTCGAGCGTCCTGATTCGTGCCTCAAGACTGATTTTCTCGGATTCAAGTTCCACGATGCGGTTGCGGAGTTCGATAGTTTCGTTGGTCTTCGCATTGGCCGCCGTGGTGTCTGTGCCATCAACGATTTCAGCGATGTGCTCGGGTGTCTTGTATTCTTCCATATCTATTGGTATTTGGATATTGATTTATAGTTTTATTGAATTTGCCCCGGATGTCAGCGAGCCGCAGCTTGGGCATTTCGCTTTCAACGTTCCGTACCACAATAGCCATTCATGCGGCGCTACACCAATGACTGCATTGCAGTAGTGGCATTTGACCAGTTCCGAGCCTTTAGGCATCGACGGCATTATTACCTTGGGCATCCTTTGTCGGTTTTGGGCGTTCAAACTGCTTGCGGAGTTCATCCTCAATCTTGGGGTAGATGCGGATAATCTCGTTGAAGTATTCATCCGAGATTCCGAACAGCCGTCCATCCTTGATTTTGTCGAAATCCTTGCGCCATCTGTCTGGCACCGAAAAGACGTATGTTCCGTATGTGTTGTCGAAATCGTCATCATAGGTTTTGATGAAATTCGGATGCTTTATCAGTTTCTCCTCCCCGAATCCGCAACCACGATTGTTGCCGCCAACGCGTGTGTAGATTTCGATTGTGTTTTTGTCTTCACCGATAAAGCAATCCCTGAATCTGGGCAGTTCATCCGGGTGTTTGCCGAGCATCGGCAGAATGTAGAACACTGATGGATTATAACCGCATATCATATTGTAAAAACTCATAGCTTTGTGTTTTTGGGGATGCCGACAAGCGGCATTCCGTTAATGTAACATTATATCATTGAACTTGTGGGATGTTGAACAAAGCGAGGGTCATGTTGCCGAATAGAACCAAGTCGCGCCATGCGCCGATTCTGATAGACGCATCGGTTGAGGTCATTCCGCGTCTGCGTTCCTCGTTGTAGTCGTAGTTTGCAAGGGGTTTGCGGTAGACGGTTGCCCCTCTGCTCTCGGCTCTTTTCTGTATTCTGTGCGCCTTGGCCTGCAGTTTGTGCAGATAGGCGATTTGTTTGTCTGTCGCTGGCTTCATCGGTCTATGGTTTGGTATTTCGCCCTGTGCGCCCGGTATTCGTTGATACCGGGTCGCAGAAAGAAGAATAACGCCACGATTGACATCAGACCGAATCCGACTGTCGCAATCAGTGCCTGACCGTTGAAAAAGCCTCTAAGGGCAAAGAATGCCATGCCTATGACAAAGAATGCCGAGGCGATAATCTGGCTAATGTAGTATATTGTTCCGATTGTCTTCATTTCTTCATTTTGTTGCAGGCGGCGATGATACCTTTGTGAAATGCTATTTCGATTTCAGTAGCCATGAAGCGGAGGTTACGCTCCTGTTCCGGGGTCGGATTGTCCCCGAGTTTGTCGTTCATCCATTTCTGCGCGTATTCGTGCGCCTGTGTTTCGATTGATTTCATATTGGTTATGATTTCGTGTTGAAATTGCTGAATAGCGTCTGTGACGCTTCTAAAGCGATTTGCTTATCTCGTCTGCCATTGCGGTCATTGAAGCCGCCAGATGCGCCATGCAGCAGCAGAATGCCTCGTCATGGGTCATTTCAAAATGCTCCTGAACCCGTTTGATTTTAGTCAAACCGTCCATGCCGGGATGATTCTTGTCGAGGTCATCGATGAATGCAACGATAAGAGTTGCCAAGTCTTTGGTCATTTCCATAACTTCATTGGGTGTTTGCCCGGCGCCGTCTGTCACCCGGCGCCGACGTTGATGTCAGTTGAAGAGGATTCTTTCAAACTTCTCCATTGAGATGTCGCGCCCATCCCTTGCGGCTTTCTCCATCGCTTTCTTGCCCTTGATGTAGAGGCCGAGAGCGCCGTTGTAGAACGAGGTAACTATCTCAACGTCCGATTTGCCCTTAGACCGCATTTCAGCGGCTATGCGGTTCGCCGTGGGCGATGCCTTTAGCATGGGTACTATTTCATCCCAAAGGGGGCGAAATTCAGCGTTTAACTCTTCGACGCATTGTTTGACCATCGAATAGAGCTTGGCTTTTTGCTCCTTGTTGAGGCGGTCTGCGCCTCTCTTCTTGCCTGTGACTTTTGTCTTCATGTCTTAGCTTGAAAATGGGGTTAATATTCGGTTTTTGATTACTGGGAGATTCTGATAAGGTTTGCTTTCTTGAAGCACCTCCATTCGCCTTTCTCGGTGTCGAAGTAGGTCTGAACGGTGTCGTTCATCTTGCGGCCCGAGCCTTGAGTCGTGGGGAGGAGGCTTTCTTTCAGTGTGCCGTATGCCTCGCGTATCGAGCCGTCAACCTTAGCGAAGTAGAATTTCACGATTCTTGACTGCATCGCGGCTTTCAGCTTGAAATTGCACCAAGCAGTCTTGAGGGCCTCTTTCATGGTGAAGCCGTTGCGTTTTACCATCTGCCATGCGAGAAGCATGATTTCTTTGAGGTTCGATTTTGTTGTCTTCATGTCCTTGAAGTTTTATAAGGTGTATAACCTTTGGTTCTTGATTACGCTTGCAAAGTTATAGTAAAAACTTTAATCCACCAAATTTTCTACTGATTAAAATTAAGTATTTAATATTATTTAACAATTAATCCGACAATCCTATTAAATACGATGCTTTAATTTCGGCATCCATATCCTAATAATAAGAAAAGCCACTGCCGGGCGTAGCCGTGGGTCAGTGGCCTTTGGTTGGACGGAAGCCGTCTCGCGATGACACCATCCCTCATTTTAACTTACGAATCATTTTGATAATATCTTTACATCGAACCCGGCGCGTCGCAGTTCATCTATGCGGAACTCCTGTAGCGGTCTTGGCTTCTCGCCCGGTCTTTTGACTTCGACAAAGGAGGCTACGCCATCCTTTAGCAGCATAATGTCGGGGAAGCCGGGTTTGGAGCAAAGCCCAATCTTGACTGCAAGATAACCCTCGGCCTCATACCGCTTGATTATCTTTCGCTGGATTGCGCTCTCAAGGGGAGATGTGTTTTTAGCCATATTCAAAATGAGAGTTTACCTGTGAATTTTGTTTTGTAATACGAATATGTGAAGTCGGTCTTGCCGTGGACTGCCTCAAGGATGTCGTTCTCAATGCCGCAGTCGGAACATACGAAATAAATCTGTGCCGGGTCTTTGCGCTCCTTGGATGAAAGGCGGTTCTTGCCCTGCTCGTATGACAGATAGGAATACTCAAGGTTGTAGAATATCAGCGCATCTGCGGTATCCAGCCTAACCCCCTCCCTTGCGCTTCTGACCTGACCGAGGAACACCATGTCGGCGCCGTCATTCTTCTGAAACACCTCCGGGGTGTCTGTCCAGTTCGGAAACGCCTTTTTAAGCAACTCCGCCTCGGTCTGATAGACATAGAAGATGGCAATCTTCTGCCCGGCGAAATGCTCGCGGATGAATTTCGCCTTGGAGTAGTCGGTGACGATATGCGTTCCGCTCTCGTCGATTACACTGCCAGATGAAAGCTGGTGCATCTTCGACAGTAGTTTGGCGGGTGTATCGCCCAAGACGGTCACATCGTTCCAACTTAGCACCCTGTCGCGCCGCAGCCGTGCGAGCGCGTTTCTGGTCCAGTCCGACATAGGAACGCTTAACTGATGCTCCACGATTTTGGCATCAAAACCAGCCTCCTCCTGCGAGTAATCGATAAACAGATGCTTTGTCAGGTTGTCTATCTTGTCTTTCCGCGCATGGCTGTAGTCGTTAATGGTGTGGCCGTTGACCTTCTTCTGCACAACATCGACAAATACCTTTGACCATTTGTAGAAGTTGGTGAAGAGTTTGAACGGAGAGAAGGAACTTACCCAGAACTGATAGTACAACTGTGAGAATGACTCCGGGGTGGGAGTGCCAGAAAGATAGATAATCGGCAGACCCTTGCATAGACTCTTGACCGTCTGCGTCCGCTTGCTCGGCTTTGGAAAACTACCCAGACTGTGCGCCTCGTCAAGTATAACAAGGTCGTACTTGCGCCCGGCGCATTTGTGCGCCGATTCGTAATTAATGGCATCCATTGTGAATGTCGGCCGCATTAACTCATAGTCGGCAAAGATGCTTGGAAGTGCCTTGACTTTGGATATGACAAGCACCGATTTGGCGCCGTATTTCAATGCGGCCGCCAATGCCGTCAAAGTCTTGCCAGTGCGGCATTCCATCGCAAGATAGCACATCTTGTACTTGTCGAGCAGCATGGCCGCGTTCGATGATATTTCATCCTGATATTCTCGCAGTTCTAACATATTATCTTAATTTGGGGTTTGAGCGGATTCTTTTCCACTGGTTCTTGATTGAATGTCCTTTTCGCAGTCTGCCTTTCATCAATGGATTCTTCGCCGCGTGTACGTCATAGGGTTTTGAGTCTAATTCATGGATGCGGCAGTAATTCTCCAGTTTTCTTATCTCATAGACTTCATCGGCAGTCCTGTTTACCTCGCGCACCGCAAGTTCCTCCAATGTGCCCACAATATATTCGTTGAAAGCGTCAGCAAATTCTTTCATGGATTTGGATACTTGCCCCATCGCCTCCCTGCATTCATCGAAGTAAGAAGCCGGGTCTGGTTCAATCTCGGTTTCCATAAGTTCGGATTCAAGTATCAGACCTCCGTTTTCGATATGATTCTGCGTATAAACCGATAATTCTTTATACTGTTCATAGGTAGGTCGTATCCATTGCTCAGGCTCGATGTCGTCGGGTATCTGCTTGAAAGTCCTTGTATGGCTCATTGTTCCCCGGCAATGGGGGCATACCATCGCAAATGGAGTCACTCCCTTGTCGCGGTATGTTGACACCATCCAATAACCGCATCCCCGCTCTATTTTAAGCGTCCCGTTGCTGTCGCACATTGTATGCTGACATTCGTACAGGTCGAATGTACCGCGCCCGTCGTAGACGCGCATTGACTCTGCATCTTCACACAACTGTTTGTATTGTTCCTCGGTCAGCATACTATCTGCGGGTTAAAAGGTCATAATAAAGTTCTTTCGCAATTTTGCCGTTCGTTGTCTTTAGGACGGTGCGCCAATAGGCTATACCCATGAACTTGCTATGCACCTGAACCTTGTAGACGTTGATGCAGAAGCGGGGCTCGGAGTCCGCACGTTCAAGCCGTGATATTATCCTCAATCCGCGATAGTTGCTGTAATTTTCAAGATTCCATTCCATCTTTGTCGGTGTTAAGTTTAAATCCGTTTTCGACAAGCCACTCGATTTCAAGGATGCAGGCATCGATTAAATCCGTAGGCTTGTTTAGGCCTGTTACCGATTCCATGCCGTCGATATTGAAATAAGCGACTCCCCATCCCAGATTCTCATAGGGCGCAATGTAGAGATAGTAGGTTTTCTTTCCGTATTCGACCGTAGCGGGCAACATTGAAACCAACGCAGACAACGACCACGCCACACCGAGAAGATTCTTCGCAAATCTGACGGTAGGCGTCGTCGATGCTTGTGCCTGCTATTATTTCAATTCTCTTTTCCATTCTGTTCCTCATTGATTTTGATATGTGTGATTTTGGGGTTGTATCCGTAGCGTTCAAGCATATCGGCTATTTCAAGTCTTAAAAGACCTTTCAGCCATTGCGGATTCACATTCTCCATTTCAAGGCTGAATGTCACTTTTCTCCTCGTCGTCATCCTGCCCGGTGAAATGATAGATAATTTCCTGTACTGTGGCTTTTTCACAATCTGTATACATTTGGTCATAGCCCATTTCCACCTCTATCTTGTAGTAATTACATTGAAACCAGAACCGGGTCGGATTCTCGTCATCCCAACTTCGGTTGTCGTAGATGAACCATTGATGTATGTCGGAGTCATCCCTAAGAGCGGCAAGCGCAAAGAATAATGCCTTGTTGTCACCGCAGTCGTGGATATAATCAAGGAGATAGTCCTGCTTGACGCAGAAGTAAGTTCCCCTCTCAACCACGACACACATCGGATTGGATAAAGTGCGCTCCTCAAGATGTTTCACGAGCGGATTCTTCTTTAGACCCATTGATGACAGTTTCTTCCATATCGACGGGCTGCTCATTCTGATTGCGCATTTGCCGAGAAAAGCCATTTTACTTCAATTCGTTTTTGATTTCAAATAATGGGATTTGGTTGATGTTCTTGTACCAGACCATCGTTCCGTCCTCCACAAACCTGTTCAGCGCCGATTTGATGCCGTCGCGTGACCTTTTCAGGAGGTCATTCAGATTGACGTTGACCGGGGCGCGATGCTCGGCCTCGCATTTCGCTTGAAGTTCTTTGACCAACTCGTATGCGTAGCGTTCCTCTATTGTCAATTCCGATAATTTGCGTTGTGCCATATCCTGACTGCTTGCGGCGGTTAGTCGAAAAACGACTAACCGCGTATGTTTTAAAATGCGGCGACTGCCCTCACCAAGTAACTGACGGACTTATTGAGGTTGATCGTGTAGCCATCACCGAAATTGCACAGCCACGCGAAGCAGCTGCTGTGCTCGGTAGAAGACCAATAGTATCCTTTGATAGGCTCTGCATCAAGCCATTCCAACGCCTTGTTTACCCGCGAGGCAAACATCATCAGAAGGCCCCATTCGCCCATAGAGGGGATGTATTCGCCATCCTCAAGTAAATAGAGGGGTATATCGGTGTCAAGAGAGCGCAGACGCTCGGTGTTCCTTGCGCCATCGAAATCCTCAAATGCGTTGATGCCTCTTTTATCGGTAAAGAAATCGGGCGCGTCATCGCGTTCCGCGTCATCCTTTAAGAACTGATACTCCCGGTTGCCAAGGTCGCGCAGAGCGACACATACGGAGCGGCCGCCAAGTCTTACACCGACATATTTGGCATTCAGACGGCAAAATTCCTGACTTTCGGTCATAGAATCCGTGAATGGAGTGCAACTGCCATCCCCGTAGACGATATAAACCCCGTCCTCTTTGTCGGCGCTGTCAGTCCCGGCATGGATTGGCTCTTTAGAAACTTTCGCATCATTATTTGCAGATGCTTTTAAGAAGTCATAGACCTCGTTTGCGTTAGAACCGAACTCGCGGTATAGTTCCAACTTCATACGCTGTTCGTCAGTCAGTCTGACGGTCTGCTGTGGTATCATGCTATATTTTTTTATTTGGTTGTCAGTTCTGGATTGTCATGGATGTTGCCGAGAATCTTGCAGTTGCTCAATAGCCAGCCATGCCAAGGGCCCTCGTCCGAATTGTAGGGATATAGGGCGAACCCCGCGTTTAATTTGTTCCATCTGACGCCGCATTTATGCTTTGTGGTTACGCTATCCTTGCAGAATCCGATTTCGACAATATCGCCCTCATAGATTTCGCGGCCGTTGTGGTCGATATGCCCGGTAAACTGCCCCAATGTTTCTTTCCTGATTATCGGCGACGGCACATCCTCTATATTGTGGGGGATAATCGCGGTTTCGCCACCGAAGATGCCTCCTGTGCGCAAATCGCCGTAAAGCCAGATGCCGCTCGTGGCCTCCTTGCCGCGAAATTTGAAGATTCTATCCATGATTCGTAATTCGTATGTTAAGTTTAACGATGCAAAGATATAGTGTATTTCTTAATTACGCAATAGTAAATACTGATTTATTTAAAGATTTAACATTTATTAATATAGTATAATACTAAACAATTACTTTAAAATCGTTAACTTTGCAGACGGAATAGATAATGTATTATGAGTAGAGAGAATATCAAACTTAGAATCCGCGATATTATGGCCCAAAAGGGGCTTACAAACAAGGCATTGGCTGACAAGATAGGTGTGAAGCCAGTCTATACGAGCAATGTTCTTAACGGAAGAGATTTGTCATTGAACATCCTTGCCAAAATAGCGGATGCCCTTGAGGTCGAGTTCGGTGATTTGTTCATTTCGTCTTTCACCCCGCAGTCACAATACGAGGATGAGTTCATGGCGTTGGTGAAATGCAGACGCGGAACATTCACGGCTTCGTCCGTCGACGAGTTGCAGGATGTTGTCAACACGCTTAACAACCGCTCCGCAAACGCCGTGGAGATGACGAAGCGCACCCTTGAACGCTTCCTTAGATTCCCGGACGGAACGGATATGGCCTTTGTTTCAGAACTGATGGCCAATCTGTCAAGGTGCATGAACCCGGATGACTGGAGGCGGTATTATAAAGAAACGCTGACGGAACTTCTGCCGCCAACGTTTCAGTTCGATTTCAAGCATCTGTCAACCTTTATGACTTCGGACGAGGTGCTTGCATTGGAAAGGTCTATTCTTTAGGCTGTAGTTTTCCCTTACGCTCCGCGAGAATCGCCTTTCTGCGCTCCGCCATATCCTTGCCTGACTTCTTGACAATCTTCGACCCGTAACATGGGCGCGATTTGTCTTTCTGCATCAGTATCAGGTTGCGGTACGGGATTTCATAGACAACCTCCCGGTAGGAAAGGTGAAGCGAGTCTATGAACGAGGCTATCTGACCGAACATGCAGTCATTGCCTATGTATTGGGTTTTGCTATCAGCGGTCTTACGCTCCTCAGTAAAGCTGATAGCCTTATAAAATTTTCCGCGTCGATTAATGTGAACGCAAGTTCGATTGCATCCACAACCTCGTTAATCTTCGCCTGCGACAGCTCCTCGGTCAAATCATCGTTGCCGTTGATGAACCACGAAAGGCAGTGCGCAAGATTCTCAATCCTCGACATCTGACCTATGACCTCCTTGATGGTCTTGCCCTCGCCAAGGTCGGAAAGCCAGTACACCGCCCCGCACAGTTTGGCGATGGTGGGAGGCTCTATGACATAAGTCTTGTTGTTTACTACGGCATATCTGAAATCCATGCCGATGACGGCTGCGGATACAAGTTTGGCGCCGTCAAGTTTGCTATCGGTTTGCATGTTCCATTCGGTTATAATTAAAGAAAGGGGAGCGCATACACGCATCCCCTTTTAGAAAATCTTTCATCTTCGTCGGTATGATTAAGCGGCGACAACCTCGTCCTTGTCGAACCAGTATTCCGAGGAGATGGTGTCGTTCTCGGGCTCCATTGCGGTTCCCTTGATTGCGATGCCGACTGCTCCGTCAGCGTTGCCCTCGTAGGCGCCGATATTGGCGTTCGGGAAGACAACATACTGGTCATCCTCGGTAAGACCGATAAGAACCTTGCGGATTTCGACAATGCCGCGTGCGCGTTTCCACGACTTGTTGGTTGCCTTACCACCGAGGAACTCGGCCTTGAGCGGGTAGTCGTACTGACCAATAGTGAAACTGATTGTGACTTCGCCCATCGTCTTCGTACCCATTCGGTACGCGGAGCCAGTAAGCTGATTGCGGTAAACGTCCTGCGACGGCTCGCTTTCCTCAAACTGCCAAGTGTCCTGATGGACGTTCTTGATTTCCTTTGTGGATTCATCCTTGAGCAAAGCTGCGAGCAATGCCCCGGTGAGGTCGGCAGTGATTTTCGACACATCGGTGTAGAAAAGACGCTTGATGCCGACTGCGGAAAGTTTAGGTGCTTCGTTAACTCGTCTGAAATATTAATAAGTTTGTTAATCCATTGTGTTCAATACCTTGAAAAGCACCCTCGCGTTGATGAAGTGCGATTCAAGTTCCTTGTTTTCAAGCGGCGCGGTCGATGACAGTTCTATCTTGTAGACCGTGCCGTCATAGTTTCCGACACCTTTCAGGATTCTATGCGCCAGCCTTTCAAGTTCATTCAGCCTTTTAAGGTCGGCTTTTCCATTCTTGGTGTCCTTGGCGAAAAGGTTGATTTCGGCAAACCCTTTCTTCCATGTGGCTTCTTTGGTCTGCTCCTTTACATGGATGACAACCCGGCCCTCCTTGCCGATTTTTCCGTCGGCAACATTGCCATCCTGATAGACGGGCATCCCAAAGTCCTTGCAGACCTTGTATAGGATATTCGCGGTATCGGTAGTGGTTATCATTCAAATATCTCCTTTAATCGCTGTTCCGCATACAGAGCCGCACCGCTAATCACATCATAACCCTTAGCCTCGACATAAGCGGCATACTCAGCATCGTTGAACACTTTCAAACGCTTGTCGGTGGCCTCGGCCTGGTTTCGACTGCGAAGATAGCCTGTCTGGTCTTGATAGTTTCCGTTCTTGACGGCGTAATCGACCGCCTCCTCGCCGACCATCCGCATGGTTCTGCGCACTTGACGCTTCATGCGTTTGAAAGCCGGGTTGACATCACGGAAATTAATCTTGCAGATAGACTTCGGCATAGGGCAGATAGTTTAAACGTTTGGGTTTTATGATTCGGCCGCATCCACGGACACTGCCATCCTCTCGCAGGCATCTGACAAAATCACCTGTTGCAATGTCGGGATTGTTCCCCTCGCATACAACACGGAAATCGGCTTGAATGAATGTGCCGTCCGGGAGTTGCAGTTTCGTTTCTGTGACTTCATCACATCGGCATTTGCAGACTTCCGTCCACTCTTCGGAATCGTCATCGGCAATGGGTCTGCCGTATTCGTCATCCGTCTGCGCGGGCGTTATCCGCTTCTGCATTGTATGTGGCTTGTAAAACATAATCACCAAACGTCTGTGCGGTCTGTAATGGTAGACAAACCGAGCATCGTCAGAACTTCATCGTTGGGGGTTACGCCCCACTTGCGACAAAGCCATAGATAGTATTTGCCTACATTCTCAAAATCCCATGACATCGAGAATCCGCTTTCATTCACATTCGTCATCCGGGGCGCGAGAACGAGTTCCTCAAGACCGCCGATAATGGCGATGCTGACTGTTTTCTGGTTATCCCCGGTCAGTTCCTCATTGAAGTCAATCTGACTTGATAAGGACATATCGACAAGCTGCGCCTCGGTCAAACCGAAAGCACGCAACTTGTCTGATATGTAGGCACGAATGGTCATGGTTTATTCGGCTTCCTTGTCGGTGGTTTCTGTCTCATCGGCCTTGGCATCCGACTCCCCGGCATCCCCGGTTTCAGCCTCGGCCTCTTCGGCGGGCTCTGCGGACTTGGCATCCTTTTTGGATGACTTGCCCTTTGCGCCCTTTGAAGATGTTTTGCCTTTGGGTCTGGGGTCGGGTTTGGTGTCGGTCTTAGGCTCGTCTTCCGCTGTCTCCTCTGCGGGTTCATCGATTTCAACGAGGCCGCGGGCCGCAAGTGCGGCCGCACGGTCATCGTCAAATTCTTTGACCTCGCCGGGATTGTAGACAGTCTTGAAACTGCCCTTGTCGCGGAAAGGGATAAGGATGGTTACTCTTTTCATTCCTGAACGGTTTGGGTGTCGAGCGTATAGATACGGTCAACATTGTTGAGAACCGGGATTGCCATTGCCTCGGAAGCGGTGAACTCGCGGAGGGGGTCAGTGGTCGAATACTTCTTGACGAGGATGTACTCGTCGGCATTCTGATACTGGATACCCGCTACGGGGCGAGTGGCTTCGGCTACGTTGGTCCAGATGAGCGAACCGAGGTTGTCATCGCAGACAAACGTCATGCCGCCTTTCTTCCACGGCGAGTGGTTTGTCTTGTTGCCGTCGCGCTCGGTCTTGATGCGGCGCGATACGCGGGTGACTGTGACGTTCCACTTCTCAAGGAACACTGCCTTGACCTTGTTGAGGTCGAGGACGGGAACCGAGGTGGTGCCAGTCATAGCCACGCCGTTATTGTAGGCGAACTGTGCGCGAACCTGTTTGTTCTTGTAAAGAAGCTGCAGGGCGGTGTCGTCGAGGAACACCTCGGTGATGGTGTTGCCATCCTCAAGGGCCTTGTCGAAAATCTTCTGAATGTCATCGAGGGGAGTCGAGTCATCCTTACTCCAAAGAGCGGAAACCGCGAACTGGTTGGCCTCGTAGAAATTCATGTCGATGCGGACACCTGTCGCGCCGCTGTGGGCCGCGACACCCACACCCGAGGAAAGTTCCGAGAGGAAGATGTCCTCGATGCGCTCCCATACGCCGTCGATACAGCGGGGGATGTCGGCGAAGATGTTGTCGATGATGCGGTTTACGGGAAGACCCTGCGCAATCATCGCGTCAACATCCTTCATCTGCTTTTCAGTCAGATAAAGTTTCATACCGAGCTTGGGGATGTCACCCGATGCGGTTTCCAGCGAATCGCGGCTCTTGAGCGGAAGTTCCGTGTCAAGCGCAACTACGTCGGCCGCAACGCGGGTGTACTCGGCAAGCACCGACGCCCATCTGCCGTCAAGCGAGAAACGGGGTGTCAGCTTGTTTTTGAATAGATAGGGAAGCGTAGCCTGACGCTTCTCGTTCAGACGCTCTGCAATCTCGGTTACAAGACCGGGAAAGTAGCGTGTTGCGTAATCGAAATAAAGTGACTGTCTAACTCAGCGATTTAGGCCTCCTCGTCCTGTTCAAAGGTGATTTTAGGGCAAGCCGCCATGAATGCGTCAAGGATGCTTGTCATGGGATAGGGAACTGCGTTGGGGTTGACAACGCCATCATACATGATGGAAGCGGCGGGTTTCTCCTTGCTGATGGAGCGGTAGAGAACGCCTACATACTTTGCGCCCACGGGAAGCTCGCCATAGGCTTCGCCGCTGACGGGCATGGGGGCATAGTTGCCGTCCGCTTTCTTGATGATGACGTGACCCGCGAGAATGTTGGCGTAGGCGAAATCGGAAACGTCCAGAGTACGGCCCCCGGCATAGCCAGTGTTGTACTTGCGGATTACAACCGAATCGTTGCCGAAGATGATTTTCTCCTTTTTGGGTGAGATGTCATTTTTCATAATTCACGATGGGTTTAGTGTTACTTGATGAGATTTGCAGCCAAATCGCCAAGTTCCTCCTTGGTGGGGGCGTCGCCCGCGAGGGGGAACGTTCCGCGATTGCCCGGTAAGAGGTTTGTGTTGATATTGTTCGCCGCAGTCGTGATGACCTCAGTGATTGCCTCATCAGTCGCGTCTTCCGCGATGTTGAAACCCTCCTTGATGCGCCATTCGGGGATGCCCTTTTCCTTGGCGAGTGCCTCAACCTTTGCTTTGAATGCTGCTTTAGCCTTAGCCGCCTCATTGGCAGCGTCCTTGTCGAGGAGCGTCTTCAAACGCGATTCAAGGTCTGCGCGGGAATCGGTAAGGTTTTTAAGGGCTGCGGCGTGGGCCTCGTCCTTATCCTTTGCCTGCTTCTCCAACTCCTTGATGCGCTTTTCAAGTGCGGAATACTCGGTGGTCTTCTGGGTAGTCTTTTCAGATTTGCCCGTTGCCGCCTCCTCCGCTTTCTTGCGTTCCGCTTCCTCCTGAGCCGCCTTTTCAGCCTCCGCCTTTTTGCGACCCTCTTCATCCTGCTGTTTCTTGCGCTCTTTCTCAAGGGCGGCGTTCACACGCTTGTCATTGGCTTTCTGAAGAGTTTCAAGGTGGTTCCGCTGATGCGCTACCGTAGCATCGATGTTATCGTCAGTCACGAGGCCGAGTGCTGCAAGGGATTCGGCAAGTGCCATCAGAATTTCATCGCCTAACCCAAGAGATGAATACTCCTGTTTTAGTTTTCCGTAGATTTTGGATTTCATTTCAGTGTTATTGGAGTTTTAATGAATATCTGCGCTAAGTTAACCCCAATCGAAGATTGAACCAACATCCGCGCCCTAATTGATTACGACTTTTAACAATCAGTCGTAAAAAGCGAAGCGCACCGTTTCCCAACGATGCGCTCCCGGTAGATTGAATTTATAACTAACTAATTTATAGCAATAATCCAAAATTCCAATGCAAATTACAAAATCAGTAAAAACATTCTATGAGAAAAACATATTGTAGTCGGCATCGACGCATACATCCATCAGATATAATGCCGAGCCGTTTTCGTGCTCCCTTACGCTTCTTTTCCAGTAGACCTTTTTGCCCACCTTGTCGAACGAATTGCACCATCTTTCGATAAATGCGCATAGTTCATCCCGGTCAGGCTTGCGGCCTCCGCTCATCAGACCGACCTTGAACAAATCGCAGTACGGAAAAGCATCCGATATTGCCTTGTCAGCCGAATCAAGGTCTATGACAGGTTCGATGCTCGCGAATGTCCTGCATCCGATTTCATGCGCTACTTTCATGGCGTTGATACGCTCGGAATGTCGGCTGGCGCCGGGTTCAAGTTCATCGTGGCAGGTAAGCGTGAATCCAATGGCTATCATCCTCCTTTGGGTTTCGGAAAGACTTGATGCGTACAGTGTCAGCGGCCGAATATCCGCGCACTTTGTGAGTATCTGAACCGGGACGCCATTACCAATCGCCTCCTTGACTGCCATCATGGTCAGCGGCTGGGTATCGGAAAGCATCGGGTCGCTCGTGAACGTGAAGAATATGCCGCTTTTTCTTAGGTCATCGACATTCTTCTTCAACTCATTCCTGAATATTCTGAAAGCGTCATCGGCATCCTTGAAACATTTCTTTAGCCGTGGACGGTCAGACCACACATGGCTAAGGACTCCGCGCTTGCAGTAACAGTAATCGCAGTTGTTGGAGCAACCCGTATAGAAGTTGCAGGCCCAATCGGAATATTCCCCGGCCTTACCCTTTGGTTTATAGATGGCCTTGCCGTTAAACGGCTTCTGCTTGCTTGGCTTATCCATCGGATTTTGATTTGAAAAGGTTGTTGATTTTTTCTGCCATCGCTTTGGCATCATCGAGTGTGCGGAACCAGTTGCCGTTACGCGAACATGCCTCTACCCGTTTATCGTCACTGTTGCCGCCGTGCGTCTGGTAATACACCGCTTTCGCAAGTCCTGTCTGCTTGCTGATTATGACGGTGTAAAAACTTGGGGCGAGTGGTGTTGTAAATTTCATCGTTTGAATATCTTTTTAATCCATGCCCAGATTCCTTTTGGTTCGGATTTTCCTTCCTCTATGCGGCAGAAGTGGTATTCATACACATCACCGCTTGGAAAATGGCTTTCGCTAACCACTTCATCCACTATGGCGAAATAGCCTTTGTCATCCATGTTGCCGATAAAAATCTTATCCCCGAATTGAAGTCTGTTCACACCGTAATACCAGCCCTTGGAGTCTTCATGCGAAAAGAATGTCACAGTGTTTTTCTCGCGGTTAACCCATCCATCGTTGCATCGGTATGCTTTCACACCAAGCGACATCAGTTTATCGTGAAAAGCGATGCTTTTCTCACGGAAATCCATCTCGGCTTTCATCATGGGTTCAATCAAATCGGGATTGTTGACAATCATGTGACCGCCTCCGTGCATATCAATTCTTACTCCCATAGATGTTTAGTTTTGCTTGTTACCATTATCATCCCCAGATTGCGAGTCAAGCCACCTGTCAAGGGCGTTCACAACCTTGTCGGGCAACTGCTTCGCGGTATCATTGGATTTGATGTAGTCGATTGTTCCACCGACTCCATAAATCAGACATAGCGATTTCGTGGATGGCGTGAAGATTGCCACAAGAACGCAGAACACAAGAATGTAAAGCGTCTTGTATGTGAATTTTCTATGCTTGGCGATTTCCTCCCCGTCTGGCCTTGAATAATCATCGGGGTCGTTCATGCAGAAATAGATGATTATGCTGACCGCGAAGATTATCCCTGCTACAATGGGAGCAACCACCGCCATTGTCGATACGTTTCCGAGCACGTCTATCAGATACATTTCTTTCATTTCTCGATTGGTTTTTCGATTGGGGAGGCGGAGTGGCCGCCTCCCCGCTCTTGGATTTATATTACACAACTATGAAGAATCAGTCTGTGACGAGCTCCCAGTCGTTGGCGAAGATGTCGCTTACCGACGGAACCCAACTATCGGCGCGACCCGTCTGCGAGTTGAAGATGAGGCACTGGCATGTGTAGTCGATATGCTTAGTGGATTTCATAATCTGCTCCTTTGCGTCAGCCGGGAGCGACTGCATACCGGGGATGATTGTTCCGTCGATGCTTGCTGGCACCTGCTTGAACACCATAAGGCCCTTGCCGTTCCATCCGCTGCGGCGCACTGCGTAACCCTCGCGGATAAGGGGCAGAATCTTCTCAAAGGTAAAGCCGCAAGGATAACCGTCATAATCGGCTTCCATATCGGTGTGCCTTGATGCAAGGATACCGAAATATGCACCCATAATTTGATACTGCGCCACAAGTTTTGCCTGCGCGCCCCTTTTCAGAGCCTTGAATGCTTCACTGGCGAAGAATGCGCCAAGTTTATCCATTCGGCCCATGATGTCCTCGACCTCGATTTTGATGCGGTCAACGGGAGTTTCCGCGATGCGGTAGGCCTTTTCAAAGACCTCTTTCGGCGACCAGCTTTCATAGCCGTCCTCGTATTTGACCTTGTAGCCTTCCTCACGCTTTCCCTCTTTAGGCATAGCATCCTCGGGGAGATACACCTTGCCGTCGATGCGCACTGCGGGAGTGGCAGTGATTGTTTTCGTTCCGATGTACGTTTTCATTGTTATAGTCCAGGGTTTTACAAAGCCGCCCAAGGCTGTTTTGATTTATACCATAATTCTGGGTTGTCGTGGATATTGCCGATTACCTTTGAACGATACCCGCTGACGGGTTTGTTGCTGACCGGGGAGGAGTCTTGTCTTTTGTTGTTGATATGACGGATACAGGGATTCATGCTGACACCCCGCGACCGAATTACAACGACACCGACATAATACCCGGATTCGTGGTAGGCCTCGCCATTCTCCTCATCGGCAATATCCACTTCATACTGCATCCGAAGAATATCGCCCTCGTAGATTTCCTTTCCGTATCCGTCGCGGAGCCCGGTGTACTGACCGACTGAAACATTTGCCACAACTTCAAGACCGCCATTCTGCCCTTTGGGCCATATCGCCATCCCTCCGTCCTGCATGTGTATCAGGTCGCCGTATATCCATTCATCGGTCAACGACTTTCCACGGAATTTGATAACTCTTGCCATACCTTATCCGCTGCAATCGTAATCATCGTAATCATCATAGCCGACACACCGCTCGTCAAAGTCCTTATCCTTGCCGAACAGTCCGTAGACATAGACAAATGGAAGCATGACGATGAACAGTGCGATAATCGCCCATGTGATTAGGTTGTTTTTAATTTTGTAAAGCCGCATTCCCATTGGTGTAGGGTTTTGTTGTCGGCGCCCCGTCCAAGGTGATGGAGCGCCGACTTGGTTGCTATTTCGCGTCTTCGATTTGCATTGGCATAATCAGCATCGTAAGTTCACCGAACTCCTCGTTCTCGGTGGGAACGATTATGCCCGGATTGCTGAACGTGTTGAGTCTGATTTCGATGTTCTGCGAGTTGATTGCCTCAAGGATGCCGCGGAGAAAACCCGCGTTGAAACCGATTTTCATCTCGGTGCCGCTGTAGCCGCATGTAAGACTTTCCGAGCCGCTGACATTGTAGTCGATGTCCTGCGCCTCCACCGTCATGTCGAGCATGGAGAATTTCATAAGCATCAGCGAATGCAGGGGGCTGCAGCAGATGGAAACGCGCTTGACAGCATCAAGGAGGCTGGCGCGGTCGATTTCGCATGTGTTGTTGAACTTATCCGGGATTACGCGGTTGTAGTTTGGGAAAACACCGTTAACCTTACTCGTTCTAAGCGTGAACGTTTCACCCACGATGAAGATGCACTTGTCGCAGATAACGACTTCCACCTCCGCCTCTTTGGATATGAGTGTGCGCAGAAGCGATATGCCCTTGCTGTGCATGACAAAACCGCCCTTGAATCCCGGTTTGGTCTGGGTGCTTCGGAATTTTGCGAGGATATGTGTATTGGTTGCCACGAATGTGATGGCATCCTCCTCTATATCCCAATACACACCGCCGATTATGGGTTTCAGCGGGTCATCGCTGGTCGCGAACGCAGTTTTGTCAAGGGCGTTGAGAATCTGCGTTGTCGGCATCTTCAATCTACCCGTGACGGCGTTTTCGTCGATTTCCTCGGTGATTGGATAGTCGTTGGCTGCGATTGCGGACAGTCCGTACTTGCCTTTCTCGTACTTCATAACCGCTTTGTTTTCGTCGAGGTCGATTTCGATGGTCACGAAACAGTCGGGCATCGCCTTGAGCAGTTCCGTCATTCTTTTGGCCTCCATGCAGAATTTGCCGTCGGTGTCGGCATCCTCCACCGGGACGCGGGTTGCGATTACGTTTTCGGTGTCGGATGCTGTGACGGTCAGCATTCCGTCTGCGACATCGAACTTGAAGTAACCGAGGATTTTAACGGTCGGCTTGTTGCTGATTGCCTTGCCTGCGGCCACAAGCTGACTCAGCAGTGTTTTCGCTTTGATTCTGAATTTCATTTTCGTTTATTTTTTGTTTGATGTTTCGATTCGTTCTTTAAGTTCCGCGTCATTGTGGGCGTTGTATCCACACCAGCAGCATTCTCCGTCGCGGACTGCCATCGCCCAGTTCTCGCGGCCGCATTTCGGGCATCGGATTAAAAGGATTACTCCGTCATCCTGCACCGATATGCCGTTTTCCATGTAGACGGTCTTGCTCATGACTCTCCGATTATCTCTTTGGCTTTAAGAATCCGGGGTTCATTCGACTCCAAGAATTTCTGACCGAGTTTGCACTTGCAGCAGGGCGTTCCGCGCTGCAGGGCATTGAATATCGCGGTCATCATGTCGGTGTTCACATTGCCGAACGACGGACAGAAACAGGACTCGGACAGATGCACATCGCCCTTGAAATCGACAAGCGGCTTGCACATCATGTTTTCCGCAAGCACGTCTTTCATCCTATGGATGGTGTTCATCTGCTTGAAGAGAAGATGACCGTTAAGGCATGACATGTAGTATCGGTTTTCCGCAACCTCTTTCTGCGCCTTTTCGCTGAACCTTGCGCGGCCGAGGTCTTGCATACTGCGGATTTCGTCGACGGTATCGACAACCACACCCTCGATTTTGCCGATTTCCTTTTGGTTGGCTATGATATGGTCGGCGTTTTTATACCATTTGGGATTGGTGTAGACCTGCATCCCGGCGAATGTCGGCAGTTTGCTCAGAGTGGCAACCTTGTCTTTAAGTTCGGGAAACCACATTCCGTTTGAAGTGACCGAGAAGAAGCATTTGTCCTTGCATTTCGACAGATGGCGGTCGAGCATTCTGCAAAATTCAAAGAACTGCGGATGCTCGGTCGGCTCGCCTCCCGTCAGAATGTAAAGTCTTGCGTTCAGAAACTTTCCGAACATAAGGGCTCTGCGAAAAGTGGATTCATCCATGTGCGGGCCGTTCGGCAAGGAGTTCTGCATACAGTGTTCGCATCCCTCCTGACATCTGTTTGTTATCTGTATCAGCATATTATTCCTCGCGGTAGTTGAAAAGGTTAATATCTTCATCAGGGAGTACAACTCCGTTGGTCGCAAGCACCTTTCGCAATGCCTCCCTGAATGTTATTCCGTTGTTGGTATAGTCCATAATCATTTTATAAAGTTTGGGATGGGTTTGATACAGAAGACTGAATCTTACATCATTCTTGAACTGCGCCCCGAATCCGCAACCGACACACCCGGTTCGCTGTGCGCCCTTGTTGTAGATTTCCGCAATTGGCAGACTGTATTGCCTGATATAAGCCCATACATCATCGTCAGTCCAGATTGACAAAGGTCTGCAAGCGGGTTTGTCACCGAATACGCTGCAACCTCCGTTTCTGACATACTGACCCATCCTCATTTTGCTTTCCGATGCCATTATGCCCATGATGGGACGGCGCCCGGTTTCTTTCTCGAATCGGTGAAACGGCTCTTTCTTGAGTTTGTCGCAACATACCGAGGTAGTGTCGTAGGGTTCCGTTATCAGGTACCGCCACTGATACGCCAGCTTGAAATATCCAGTGTCAGCCATCCATCTCATTGCCGATTTGGAGTCGGGGTTGACTCGGATTCTATGTATCTTCTGCGCCTGCTCCTTTCCGACAAGGGGGAATCCATACCGCTGCCATATCTGCCTCGGTGTCATCTTCGGTCTAAAGGTCTGTATGTTATACCCCTCCCGTACAAGTCCCCGCACGAATGCAAGAATTTCAGGGTATTCGTTGCCAGTGTTGCAGAACACGGCAAGGATGTCGGTATAGATTCTTCTGCACAAGTCGAGCATAACAGTCGAGTCCTTCCCACCGCTGAAACTTAGATAAACCTTATCTATGCCTCCCAGTCGGCCGATGAAGCCATCCATTGTGGCAAGCGCATGGTCGATTTTCTGAATCAGCGGCCATTTCTGCCGTTCCTCCAATTCCTCGCGTGTCATTGTTCTGCTTTTGTGTTATACTGTTTGCCCGGCTACGATGACTGACGGTGCAGCAATGAGATTTTTCCGTCTTTCTATGCTCGCTTATGCGAACACGTTAGCCGTGTGTGGAGGGGGGGGTATCTTTCTGCATCAGATATTCCACACCGACACGGATTACGTTTACCTCACGCTTCATGTCAGCCAGAGAGTTGAACTTCCACACAAGGCGGCCGCTCTCCTTGTCCAATTCGATGTCAGAATAGCTGTGTAGATTCTCCATGCGGCAACGGTGGGAGTCGAACCCACAATCAGTCCTACGTTCCGAGTAGCGCACCATATACCCTTTCGGGCGTCGGCGCGGTGCAAAGTACCTCCGCGGGATTCCCTCATCCGCGGCTTTCGCTGCCAGTTGCCCGTCTTTCCGGGCTGTCAAAAAACCGAACCTTATACTATATAGGGGCGATGCCTGCCTATAACCATCTGTCCTCACGGCTTTTCGATGACAAAATATTCGTTTTCGATAAGCCATAGCAGACCCTTGTAAAGTGCCTGAATCAAAGTCGGCTCCTCCCATACATTGTCCTCACGCAGAGAGTCAAGTCCATTCTCGTCTGTCACCGCATAGGTTACAAGACTGTTTCCGCTCATCTTTTTAATGATAATCAGCGAACACACCATCTCGCCTATCAGAATCTGCGGAGGCATCAATTCTAATAAATCCTGTGTCGTGAATGCTGGCACGTCGCGGCCGTGGAGCTTTTCGTAGATGTCCTCCCCGGCTATCGCACACCGCCTTTTTGTCCAGAACTCCTTTGAGAAAGTCGGAGATTTGGCTTTTAACGTGAAATGGGATGAGCGGCTTAGGATTGGTGCATAAACCATGCTTGCAATGGATGTATCCATGCCCAGACCAATCAGACGCTCCATCTGCTCCTTGCTTAAAGCGATGCTTTGCTCTTTTTCTGCCATAAGTTAGTTAATGTTTGGGTTTGCGTTCTTTTAAGATTGAACGATGCAAAGATATAGTAATATTCTTAATTAGGCAAGTATTTAATATTAATTCTATCAGTATTTAGCAATATTTAACATTTCATCTTGTTTATAAGATGTTGGAAAGAAGTATATTTGCATCCAAGACAAGTTTTAACCCAATCAGTATTTACTATAACACCATGTCTAAATTCAGAATCAAGACCATAATAGCGGCAAGGGGCATAACCCTGAAAACGCTTGCCGAGATGCTTGAGATAACGCCCCAGCATCTTAGCGGAATAATCAATGGCAAGAACAATCCGAACCTCAGCACCCTCGAGAAGATTGCATCGGCGCTTGAAGTCCCGGTTGCATCGCTTTTCACGGATTATCTTACACCCAATCAGTCACTGGTCATCTGCCCTCACTGCGGAGGCCGTGTGGAAATCTCAACGGGAGCACCGAAATGAAAGCGCCGTTATACCGGGTCAGTCAGCTTGCAACCGCCAACAGCGAAATAATCTGCGGTGGTGACGAAGACCGCGCAAAGATTGTCGAAATCCTTTATCCATTCGATGACGGAAGATATTTCGTGCGCGTCCAGGCCACTGGCGGATATGCGGTTCTTGAAGAATCCGAACTAACCGCTATGGTTGAGATTGACCCGAACGACAAACCGATTGAGCGGAAAAACATCAGGATTCTGTTTTTCGGCAACGGTCAGTTTGCTCTTCCGACATTGAAATATCTGATTGAACAGGGATACGATGTAGCAGCGGTCGTTACCAATCCAGACAAACCATGCGGCCGCGGCCGTAGACTGAAACCGACTGCGGTTAAGGAATACGCAATATCGAAAGGCATACAGGTGATGACCCCAATCACCCTTAGAGGCAAAGTCTTTCAGAAGTATCTGAAGACTCTTGACATTTCGGTCGGTGTTGTGGTTGAGTTCCGCATACTTCCCGAAAGCGTCTACACCATCCCGGCTTGGGGTACAATAAATCTCCATTCTTCGCTTCTGCCGCAATACCGGGGCGCATCCACGATAGCATCGGCAATCCGTGACGGAAATGAGGTTACGGGTGTGACAACTTTCATCCTTGACAGAACCGTCGATACAGGCGATATAATCAACAATCTCGCGGTTCTAATCGAAAAGGACGAGAATGCCGGGGATGTGTTCAACAGACTGCGCGACATCGGCGCCGTAATGGTGGATGACGCAATCCAGCGGATAGGACGCAACTGCGCACCCGTTCCGCAGTCAAAACTGATATGCGATTTCATCAAACCGGGATACGCCCCGAAACTTGATAAATTCGACATGCAGATACCTTGGTGGAAACCAACCGAAGTTGTCTGCAACTTCATCCGCAGTCTTTCGCCGTTCCCCACGGCCTGGACTCTTGTCAAATATCTTGACAACCCCGACCTTGTGAGCATGAAGATTTACAGGGCAACCGTTTCCGACATGGCAATGGATGACCGGGCGCCGGGCGAGTTGTTTGTCAATGATGACAGACTGCTGATAGCCTGTGCCGACGGAGTTCTTTCCATCGAAGAGTTGCAGACACCCGGCAGAAGACGCATCACGGCCGCGGAGTATCTGAATGGATACCGGGGCATTCGCAAAGGATTCTGCATTTCCTCCAGCAAGGACGCGCCGCTCCGCAACGACCAATATGACCGATATGCCGAGGGGCAGTGGCAGAACCCATCCAAAGAAAACCATTAAGAATCCCCATACCCAACAATTTTTCTTTTCCCGCCGGGGTGACGTGCATTCGCTGCGCGTCACCCTTTCCGTATGGATAAGCAAAAGCGGCGCACCGACACAATGCCGACACGCCGCCATGCTTGAAAGGCTTGGTTTATTGAGTGATTAGATTGAGATGAATATCTTGTACCAGTCGTATTTGTTTCCGCGGGCATCCTCGTAGACTATCGGATTGCCCTTTTTGTTGAACTGTTGCTCGATGGCGTATTCAGTCACGGCCGCCTTTTCTATCGACTCGTCACCGCAGAAGAATGTCACGGTATCAGTCGGCAGCGGGTTGATGAAGTCATCCGCGAAATGCAGAAGATTCTCGTCGACGAGGTTTAACGCCACAGTGTTGGCTTTTGAGTTCTCGTCTTTCAGTTGGTCGAATATCTCCCTGCACAGGGGGATTCTGATATGCGTTCCGTCGCGTTCGATTTTCGGCACATCCACGCATTCGGGCAGATTGCCCTCGGTGATGCCCGGCGTTTCATAGATGCCGAGTTTGCCCTTGACGTTAAGAATCGGCTCCTTGAAAAGTTTCACGTCTTTGACAACCCATTTATACTCGGCGCCGGGGCCCTCCTGCGCCCATATCGAGTCATGCTTGGTGAGGCATTTGTCGATTGTGGCCACACCCACGATGGCAGATGTCGGCAGTTCATTCAGATTGGGCAGAATGCCCATAGTCTGGTAGTTCTCGACCGGGAGCCACCACAGATACGGCATATTGCTTTCATCCATATCGTCACGCTTGGCGCCGCAGTGGATTAACACCCTCACGGGCGATGACTTCAACGCCCATTTGCGGTTCTCCACGTCTTTCAGACCGCAGCAAATCAAGTTCGCCCACGGCTGCTTAATAGAAAGGGTTCTCATTCTTGTTTATGTCGTTTTTGGTTTGATGATGCAAAGTTAAAGCAAATAATTTAATAAATCAGCGTCTGAAATGTTAAATAATATTAAACGCTTAAAAATAATTGGTGAAATATTTGGTAGATTAAAGTAAATACTATAATTTTGTAAGCGTAATCAAGAACCAATCAAATATAGAAGACATGATTAGCAAAGAAACATTCTCGAGCCTTTTGGCAGACTACAAGAAAGTATGGTTTGGCCGCACCCTTAAAGACGGCAGTAAGAACAGTGCAAGCGTGACTCTTGAGAAGATTAGCGGTTTCACCGTATGGACGGTTCGCTACTTCACTACAACACGCGCATACATCAAACAGTTTCTCAACGCTGACGAGGCTCTGGCCTATATCAACAAACGCAATCTTCTGATTGTAGACTTCTAACCCCTAAACGCAACCGACATGAAAGCAATGGCAAAATCAATCCCCTCCTGCGTTGTCAGCGTCGCTGACAAATCTGAACTCCGTGAACTTTTGAACATTCTGCACGAGAATGGCCTTACATGGTCTAACGGCCTCCCTCTTACAGACGAGAGGATGATGGCAGTCAGCATAGCCAACATCTCAATATTTAAAGATGGCGATGTTTGCTATTGCAGCATCCCCACCTCTATCTCGTATTCGCTTGACGAGTTCAAGGAGCTGATTAGTGAATCCAAGTAACACCGCATGAACTTATGGCAAAGTCGGCATACATCAAAGAAAAGGCGCACCGGGCAAACGAGTTTTACGTTTCGCCCATTCGCGGCCGCGGATACACATATTATGCCGTTATCGACGGCTACGACCTTAGTCAGGCCTCGCTCGAGATAAGCGAGGCTGACGCTATTGAATTGGCCGCCCGGCTGAACGAAATGCGCAACAAACGAATATTAACCGCCTAACAATATCGACTATGAAAGATTATGTCTATGTGCTTCATGCCAATGGAGTGACTACGGAAATCGGCGTAACGGCATCGGATGCTTACGACAAGATGAGCAAAGCCATCGACGAGGGCAAGCATGGATATGTGGCCTGCGCAAGAATCCACGATGACGGCGAACGCGAGGAATTTCACCGGGTGTCGTTCTAAATAGCAACCCTACAAAATTAGCCGGGGCGCGTATATCGTAAGATAACGCGCCCCGGCATCCGTATGCAGTAATTCTAATGAAATGTCTTCGATATTGTAACCTTGTTGGATTCTTTGCAGACCGATATTAGTTCATCGTCCTTTAGATAATACTTGCAATTCTGTTTCTGCGTATTGTCAGCAGGTTTGAAATCCCATTTATCCACCGCCAACGACTCCACCTCTGAAACCGCTATTGAATAGTATTTGTCAAGTTCCGCCGGGTTTGGATTTTGATAAACCAATCCGAAATCAGAGATGGTTAGTAAATTGGGATTGTTCTTGAAGTTGAACTGTGCGCAGCAGTAGAACTCCTCCTTGCCTGACAGCTTCGGGGATTCCGTGTCTTTCCATTTGAATAGTGTGACAATTCCATCTTCCGTTCTTGCAGCATCCGACTTGTCGAATTTGTCACCAAACAGATTGAAAAACCTTTCAGGGGTCATCCCGGTGGAACCGAGGGCATCCACGGTAGCCATAATGATGGGAGCCTCCTTGGAAAGTTGCTGATACTTCTTGTCTGACTTGCCGCATGATGGGAGCATCACGGTCAATGCTGCCAATGCAATCAGATGGAATAGTTTCTTTATTGCCATAGTCGTTAGTTTTCCGCAAAATTACAGATAAAAAATGAAATCCGCAACACTGAATGCTGCGGATTTCGATTTAACTGTTCCTTTCGACTGTTTACTTAACGACCCCTTTAATGGTAACTGGCTTTCCGCAATGAGGGCATGTAACCGTCATCTCGTCTGCGCCATCGCCGATTACATCCTCGCGACTTGCAAACAATTCCCACATTTCGATGCCAAGAGCATCTGCAAATGTTTGAAGCGTCGATACCTTTAACGAATCCTTTGCGAGAAGTTGCCGAACATTCTGTAAAGATGTGTTCGTCATCCTTGCCAAATCCGTTTGGGTCAATCCTCTTTCTTTAAGTATGTCCTTTATTGTTTCAGTGGGTTTTTTCATAATGCTTACTAATTTTGACGCAAAATTAAAGTAAATAGTTTATGTAAACTAATTAATTTAGTTAAGAAGTGTTAAAAGTAAGAAAAATATATCGTTTAATTTGGTGTTGTAAATTAAATGATATATCTTTGCATCGTAAAACTAAAACAAACGTGATATGACAACGACAAACCCCTACATAATCGAGATAGTTACCGACTACGGCATGACATACTATCAAGTGACACGCAAGCGCGACAGCGCGATTCTGTACGCCAACGGCAATATAGACTGCATCGCGCAATTCATCCTTGAAGAGGGCATCGACCTGATGGGATTCGACAAATGCCCCGGCTTCGACAGTAACCACATTTTCTAACCCCTAAACACCAAAGACAATGAAAGCATCAACTAAGGCAATCGTCAAAGTAAGCACCGACATGGGCAGTTACACACTGCGCGACATCTGCGGCCTCAAGGAGGGCATGATAGTCGAGGGCAGACTTCATGCCAACGGCAAGGCTTTTGAGTTCAAATGGCGCGGTTTAGACGCGGTTCTGTGGATTGGTGACAACGCCCGTCTATACAGGGGCAAGAAAGCGGCCTGCAACGTCGCAGAATCGAAATAACAACCTTTCAATACTACAAGGATATGAGCACCGAGAAGAAATCGACACTAAGCGAGATAATGTCACTGGCCTGGCAGTTTGTCAAGCGCAACGGATTCACAATGTCAGAGGCGTTGAAGTGCGCCTGGGCCAACATCAAACTGAAAGCCGCGATGAAGAGCCGCATCGTCAGATTCTACTTTCAGAAAGTGGACGGAAGCATCCGCGAGGCTTACGGCACATTCGCAAAGAACATCATCCCCATTGTTGCCGGGGATGACCGAAGAAAGAAGAACGACACCATTCAGACCTATTTCGACACCGAGAAAGGCGAATGGAGATGCTTCAAGAAAGCCAACCTTATTAAAATGGCATAACTATGACTGAGAAGATTAAAGAACGCGCATTGCAGATTGTGGCTCTGGCCGCAATCATCGGCGCCTGCCTTATGGCGGTCTACGCCCTTAGATTCATCCTTTGGCTTGGTTTCAGCCTTGGATTCAAAATGTAAAACCAGTTAAGCAAAACGACATGGATATTGATTTGAAAGTGGAAGACCTTGAAGATGCAATCATCGACGAGCTGACTGAACTTGGAACGAACAGGCATTTCAGCGCCGATGTTGAAATCGAATGCGGTGACGGATTGACCGTCGCCGCCGAGGTCTACGGCAAAGTAGACGAGGATGGCTGCATATCTATTGACAATTGCGATGTTTACGCGACTGACGCGGATGGCGAGGATGTGCAGTGCGACATTGACCCGGATATTTGCCGTATCGAAGACGAGGCCACCTCCGCGATTCAGGAGGCTATCAAGGCCGCCAATGACCAGCAGGAAACGGAAGACTGGCTGTGTTGGGGAGGATGGTTCGTATAAAAAAATTCACGCCCCGACTGAACATCTTCGCGTTTCGTTAGTAATCCACAAATACCGAACATAAAAACATAATCAAGATATGGAAACATTCAATGTAAAGGCCGCATCTTTGGCCATCGCCGCAGCACTGGCAGCGGTAGCACCTTTCGTAAACGGCTATTTCGCCGTGAAGATGGAAATCGGCAACGACATCATCGCAGAAGTCGGCGCCCAGAAGAATCCCCGGTTTGAGGTTCTGTCCTACCGGGTGTGGAAAGTGGGAGAGGACGGTGAGGAAATCGCCATCAAGGAAGCCCTCGATACCGACATCATCGAGGATTGCGTAAACAAGGAGGATGCGGTGTAATCAAAACTGAAAAGACTAACGTCTGAATCGCCCGGCATGGTTATTCTGCCGTGCCGGGCATATTCTAAGACCGAAACAATCAAATTCAAGGATATGGAACTACCGACAATAAACCATCCCACAATGACCTCGATTCAGGTGGCCGAGCTTGCTGGCAAACGTCATAAAGACGTTATGCGCTCCATTAGAAATATGGAGTCATCGTGGGAAAAAGTATGTGGGCGCAAATTTGCGCTTACATCGAAAGAAGTGCCTCAACCTAATGGAGGAGTACGAAATGAGCCTTGCTACGAGCTGACCGGGGATGAATGCCTTTACATCGCATCGAAGTTCAATGATGAAGTTCGCGCAAGACTTGTAATGAAGTGGCGTGAACTTGAACAGGGGAGCCGCAGCCGCATAGACGAATCGCGGATTCTGAAAATCGAGTCACGCCTAAAGACTATTGAGTCAGTGCTTTCTGCGGCCGACATCAAATCAAGGATTCTTGAAACATCTGTAACGGCGACGCAGGCCGCGCAGATGTTCGGAATGTCGGTCCGGGATTTCAACCGAATCCTCAAGGAGGAGGGCATTCAGTATTACGAGGACGGCTACTGGCACCTTGCAAAAGACATGGAAGCGAAAACCGCCAAATGCCTTGCGGTCTACGTCACGCCGCCAAATGCGGACTACACATTTATGAAATGGACGCGGTGCGGCATCGAGTTCATCGCGCCATTCTTGACAAAGGAAATATAGTATATTTCTAATTATTAAATGTTAAATACTGATTTATCCTTTGTTTGTTAAATAATTTGCTTTAACTTTGTGGCGATTTCAAGGCAAGTAGCGATGTTTTGAATGGATGGATGAAGATATTGCAGACCCGGTTCACACCCTATCGCTACCCCTCGCAGGAGGGAGGATGTGAACGCGGGTCTTTCTTTTAGTCAGTAAACTAACCATAATATAAACCACCTAAACAACTGAAATGGGAAAAGAGAATGGGAATCCGTCTGCGGATATTCACCTAAACACCGCATTGATGGTTTCAAAACCAATCCGGGAGTTATACCAGAAAGACCCAGCGCAGGTAAAAACCAAATTCTTGGAATGCCTCAAGACCTATGCGCCGAACCTGACAATCTCGGAAGACAACAGAAAGACGATGGCTGACATCTTTGCTTGGTGTATGCGCCTTAACAGCGGCAAATTTATACCTTGGAAAGGTCTTTGGATTTACGGCAAAATAGGAGTCGGCAAAACCACGCTGATGAAAGGCATTCTGCTTTTCATCGAGAAATATTGGGAATTAACCCCATATTGCGGCGAAATCAAAAACACAAAAGTGGCAACATTTGAGCAAATCGTCGACAACTACCGTCAGAACGAATGTTGTGACCTGAATTTACCCGCTGGCATTGATGAAGTCGGAGCCTCGGAGCACATTCTTATGTATCGCGGAAACCCGGTCAATGTGATGAACGCAATTGCAGATAGCCTAATGAGTTATCGCAATCTCGTGCCAAGAATCGTGACAACCAACTTTACACTGGAGGATGCCTATCAAAGGTTCGGAACTCGCGCCTTTGACCGATTCAACCAATATTTTGAGTTGGTTGAGATAGTCGGCAAGTCACATCGGCAGGGAGCGTTCTGGCGGGGACTAATGGAAGAGAGAGAAACTGCAACAAAAGAATCCAATCGCAATCAGCAATAGAATGAGCAACGATAAAGATTACATACTAATAAACGAGAATCTGCTTAAACGGGAATGGAGCAATGACCCAAGAACGTTGTCGCTATTCTTGCATATCCTGATGATGGCAAATCCCAATCCCTCCGTCGATAAAAGAACGGGAATCCAACTTGAAAAAGGGCAACTCTTGACCACTAAGACCTCACTCGCTAAACAGTGCGGTCTTAGTCCCCGCCAACTTCAAGCAGGAATGGAACGCCTTAAAAAGTCGGGGGCAATCTCGGTGCAATCCACGAAGAAAATCCTGATTATCTCGGTCTGCGGTTTTGAGGATTTTTTACCATCCATTGATGTGTAAAAACAACCCAAAACAACCCAAAAACAACCCAGTTCAAGCCAAAACAACCCAAAAACAACCCACCAAAACAACATGGAGAAAAATGACAAATATACCATGTTTCGCAGCTTTCGCGATGCGTTCAAATGTCTTGAAAATGACATGCAGGAGTTACAGTTGCGACGCGCCATTGAGGATTATGCCCTTGACGGTGTTGAGCCATCTTTCGACTGCAACATTTGCGACATGGCATGGAAGTTAATACGCCCTATATTAGATAGTTTTGCGAAATTCAGGGAAAAGCAGAAAGCGAATGGGTTGAAAGGAGGAGCTCCGCGTGGAAATCAGAATGCAAGAAAGAAAACAACCCAAAAACAACCCAGTTCAAGCCAAAACAAGCCGGATATGGATATAGAGAGTAATAGTGTTATTTATAGTGATTGTAATAGTGATTGTAATAGTGATTGTAATAGTGATTGTAATACTAACTCCTCACTCTCTACAACCAATAACAATAACAAAAAAGAAAAAAACAAAAAAGAAAATTCTGACGCTTTGCAATCGCAACCATCGGCATCCGCACCAAAGGCGAATGAACTCGATGCGATGTTTGAGGAATTTCGCAAAAGGTATCCCGGCGACAAAAGGGGGCATAATGTCGAAATGGATGCTTTCAAGAAAAAACATTCAGACTGGCGCACCGTGATACCGACACTTCTTCCGGCACTTGAGCGGGAAATCGCCCATAAGGAAGCGCAGAAAAGGAACAATCAGTTCGTGCCGTCTTGGGCGCACATGAGGACATGGCTGAATCAGCGCAGATGGGAAACTGAATTTTCGCAGGTCAGCGGTTCGGCTGTATCATCAGCATCCATGACTTCTGCAAGGGCGAATGCCTATGCGCTGCAAAATTTGGCAGACATCGACATATCCGAGGAGAATCTGGCAGACCCGGCTACGAAACCGACAGTAACGGAAGAGTCGGCGAAAAAGGATGATGAGCCGTGGTTCTGACAAATCGAACAATCCGGGCGTTGAAATCGTTATAATCTCTTTCTGAGCATGTTGGAGGTTGATGGTGTAACAAAAGAAATGCCCCACAACGTTCAGAAGTGGGGCAAATTTCAATTTTAGGGGTTGGGGTGGTAGTTCTTATCATTCGCGGTTGAGAAAAGCCGTTAAAAGCGAAATTTCACGCTTGCCGAACTTTCGGCCGCCATATCGACGGGATTCAGCCATTCTTTTTGTTGTAATGCTCGTATGAGGCGTTGGCTATGACGGCCTGCAGTTCCGCGTCAAGGACATCCGCGTAGAACATGAATATCGCCCCCTCGGTTCCGTATGTGTTGGCGCAGTTAATCCACCGCTGCCAGATGTGCTCCCATCCGCACCGGGCGTTGGCGAACACTTTCTCGGCCATTGTTTTGTTCCATGCGTTGAACATGAACAGCATGTAGCATAAAATCGGGTCAGTCATTGTCTTGGGTATTGTGCTGGTTGAAGAAATCAGGATAGTAATCCTCGGGGCGTTCAAGGATTTGTTTCTGCTTTAAAAGTTCCGCACCGACAGTTTCGGTTTCATTGGCGAGGCGCAGAAGAATCCCGTGAAGTCTGGTCGCGCATTCGGGGGTCGCAAGAATCGCCATACCCATCAAGAATTTAGCCCGCAGTGTGTCATCCAAGGGGTTGAAACTGCTGATTGACGAGCATCCCATCTCGTAACTGCCCGGATTGAATATGTTGGTCGGTCGGTCGTTTTCAAAGTAGATGTCGAAATAGTTGCTTCCGTATTTGCCGTCCGTGCCGTAGAGGGCGATGCCGACATGCCTTTGACTGAGGTTAATCGGCCGCCAGTCACCATCAAGGGTTGACTCAAGATATGACTTCAACTCCCGTTCCGTCCTGTCGTATTGCTCCCGGCTGACTTTCTTGAGCCGTTCGGTTTCTTCTTTGGCTTTGGCGGTGGCAGTCGCGCCCTCGTCGGTGTTGCGCCATTCTTCGCGCATCCGCTTCATCCTTGCGGCCTTTAGGCAATGCCGGGCGATTTCAAGTTCATCGTTAAGTTCCTTGATTGTCCTGTCCTTGCAGCCGTGGCATCGTTCGATGCAGGCATCGACATTGAGGCGGGGCTTGCGTCCCTCCTCAATGTCTATCTGGTTGCGGGTTTCAAGAATCCCGCGATAGATTTCGATTTTAGTTGTTTTCATCGTCATTCGGTTTTGAAGTCCTTAGATAGCCAGGCCCGCCGCATCCTGACGGTCGCAGAAGCAGAATGTCATTCTCGCGCCCTTGCTGACGAAAGACACATACATCGAGGTCATGTCCTTGCCAGTCCATCCCTCCTTGAAGTCGGTGGCGGCGCCGTTGGCTATCATCGCGAGGGCCTTGTCGCGATACTCCTTGAACTTGGCGAGCATCTCGTCGTTGCTGCCCTTGAACGCGCATTTGTAGGGTTCAAGATTCAGCGTGTCATTGACTGCCGTCTTGCGCCACATAACGAAGTGGGTTGAACGTGTTGCGCTCTGTGCCTTTACTGAGGTCTTTGCTGTTGTCTGTGCCATTGCTTTCATGTCTTGAATGGTTTTACTTGGGTGAAACAATAAACTCGCTTGCGAAGCCTAAATAGCGGTCTTGGGCCGTCGCTTTGATGGTGCATGGGGTGTCTGCCATGCTTTCTTCAAGCCATCTGTCGAAGCCGAAGCCGTAAAAGGTTTCATGCTGGTTGTGTACCTCAACGGTCAAACCTTTTGCGAGTAGGCCCTTGATTTCGGCAATCGCCTTGCGGTTGCCTTGCCGGGTGTAGACTGTCATTTTCTGTGTCATTGTACTTGGTTTTTGATTACGAGTACAAAATTAAAGCAATTACTTTAATAATCCAAATTTTTAGTAAATTTTTAACTCTTTTTAATATTTCATACTTTAATCATAGATAAAACAGAAGACCCCGACACGATGCCGGGGTCTTTTTCAAGACATGAAAATTTGTAATCAAAAACCCTATGGTTCAAGATAGCCGCCGTGGTGAAAATTTCCATCCTCATCCGAATACAGCATTTTGACGCTCATTTTCAGATGCAGATTGGGCCTCGGCTTGGGCCATCGGTTTATAAGTTCAAATCGTTCCTTTTTCATTCTGAGGGCAGCCTCCTTTGTGGCGCAGATGCCGCACTGGTTTGTGCCGTCATAGGCGCAGGAGTAATAGTTTCCGCATTCGTCGTAGTAGTCTGCCTCGATGATGTATATCGTTGCCATATCGGTCCGGGATTAATCGATGATTGTTATCGTGTCATACTGCTTGCGGTCGATGCCCTGGTATTCGCAGTATTCACGCGTGAAAACGGGCATATCGCGTTCAAGGTGGCGATTGAGGGATGCCCATGTTGCCGGGTCGGGTGTTCCGTTCCGCATGAAGACCGAAAAGTATCTTTTGTCATCCTCGTACAGTTCATAGCCGCGGTTCTGGTTTCGGTACGCATCTCCGCCTTTCGCGATGGTAACTTTGTAGTCCATGTTTATCTCTGCTTTTCAAGAAATGAAAAAACCTCGTCGATTGTGGCCGCTGGTCTGGTCACAAGGGTTGTGCCGTTTCTATATTCAAGCCATCCCAACTGGTAAGTTCCGTCATCGAAGATTTTGACGTGCCAGAAGTCTGAATAGACCTCGCCGCATTCAATGCCGTCATAGGTGTTTGGCTTGTCGGTTCTGCAAAAGCCGTTCAGATTCTTTTTCGGCCTCCATAGACCGAGCGACACTGCCCGGCCGTGTATCTTTAATGTTCTTTCGTCGCGTGTCATGGTGAAGCGGTTTTTAGTGTCAGACGGGCTTAGTTTGCGCCCATCTGACGTGCATATTCTTCGATTCTCTCGCGTGATAGCCATTCGGGTTTGGCGTTGGCCGCGAAGCCATCCCACAGTTCGCGCATCTTGTCGATTTGCGACTGTTCATCCTGCGCCCAAAGCTGACGGGCGGCGCTCGTGCCGGGGTTTCTGAGGTAGTAGTCGCAATCTTGGCGGAGGCGGTCGAGGAGCATGTAATTGAAGCGGTTGTTATCCATAATGCCTAAAGTGTTTAGAGGGTTAAAGTCTTGCGAGGATGTATCTGCATGTTGCCTCGCCCATTTCGTTGACCGGGCGGGCGTTGATGCCGTCGCTGACGTACATCGCGCCGCGTTTGTCGCGGTACAGTTCGCTGATGGTGAACTTGCGTATCCCGCAGTCTGCATCGCTAACGAGAATCCTTATGTCGTTAAGCAGTGTTATCTCTTCGCCCTTGTAAGGGCCGCAATTCTTGCCTTTAGGCTTGCTTTCATTGTTGATTTCATGTCGTTGAAGTGAATTGGTTAATGATTACACTGCAAAGTTAATGCTTTTACTTTAATCCACCAAATATTTTTACAGAAAAATTAAAGTAAATAGTAAAATATTTTCTAACTAACTTAAAGTCAATACTATAATTTTTCATTAAATTTTACTGCATTGCGCCCAAAAATGAACGCCCCTTTACAAAGAGGCGTTATGGTTGTTACAAGGCTTGCAGTTTCGCCAGATAATCCTCGTAATGGTAGACGTCGCACATGTCGCACCGCGTATCGAACAAACCGAGCATGAACTCGATTACCTTGCTTGCCATCCGGGTTGTCATCTTGTCTTTCTTCTCCATTGTGACGTTGTAGAAGTCAACATCTTCCTCCTGTCTGAAAGTCCTTTTGTATCGCTCGTTCAGACTTGAGATGAACTTCATCTGCTTTTCCGTCATCGGTCTTTTCTCTGCCATGTTTGTATCGTTTTTAGATGGTTGATAGAATGCCCCACAATCCCCGGATGGATTATTTGAACGCTTCTGCAAGAGCCTTTTCAAACGCCTCCCATTCCGCGTCTGTCAGTTCTGTGTGCGATTCGCTTAGGCTGACGCTGATGACGTCGCCGAGGGAGTAGTACTCAATCTCCTTCTCGTACACCTTGCCGCCGCTGAGGTAGGCGTAATGCTCATTGTCGCTGACAATCTCAAATGTAAAGTCGAGGCACAGGTCGAGGCCGTTGATGGTGTAGTACGCCGATGCGCTGTCTTCATACGCCTCGAGTTTGTTGATGTCGGTTGCTTCTGCAATCTTCGACGCGATTTCTTTGAAGTCGTGAATGTCGTTCACGCTGATTTCAATTGCTTTCATGTCTTGACTTGTTTAAGTGGTTAATGTTCTTGATTACGATGCAAAGTTAAACTAAATACTTTAATTTACCAAATATTTCACTAAAATAATTAAACTCTTTAATATTATTTAACATTTCAATTTATAGCATATTCTTTAATTTGCAGATAGTCAGGGATGCAGAGTAAAAGCCACCCCGGATTGTAGGTCTGCGGAATGGCTTTCAGGAAATCTATGAAAATATGGTGGAAAGAGGCGCCGAATATGGCATGGGCATGACTCGCGCTAATGCGAGCCGATGCATAACGCGACACCGATGGCGAATGATGCAGCCACTATCAATGTCACGGAAAGTGCAATCCAATAGTCTTTGGATTCAAACTTCTCCTTGGCGACGGTTGTGCCGACTGCCGTAAGAAGACTCATGAGCAGAGCGATTGAAACGAATTTCAATGCGCTCCATCCAACGACGGAATCCTCCTGCAGGTAGCAGATGACGGTCGTTGTGAATGAAAGGACGAGGGAGATGATGATGTTGATGACGGACAGAAGTCCGAGTTTTTCCAAGAATTTAATCATAACGTTTCTGTGTTAAAGGTGAAAAGGATTGGGGTTAATTCATATTCGGAGCCTCTTTCAGTTCCTTGTCTTCGGGGTTGTCGGCTGTAATGGCAGTCGGCTCCTCCTGTTGTTTTGTTTCCGTGGCTTGCTGTGCGGATTCGGCCTCCTCCCGCTCTGCGGCCGCCTCTTTCAGTTTCTCGATTTCATCTTCCGGGGCATCGGTAAGTGAAAGCATCATCACTGCGGTTTCAAGCGACACAAGACCCGCGGAATAAAGCTGCGCGACAGAGCTCCACTTGGATTGCTTGTCGTCGGTGAACGGTTCCGCGAACTCAAAAAGGATTTTAAGGTCATTAAGCTCCGTCCGCTTCTCGGGATGCAGAAACGCCAGTATCGAAAGGACGATGTTGCGGAAACGGCCGATAAGCTCTTCATAGACCTCCTTGCGGTTGTCGCGCTTGATGTAGCCAAGAATCATGGCGTTGCGGATTGCGGCCCCGGATAGCGTTCCGAAACCTTTCATGTTCTGCACGTCGAAGTCGGGCGTGAACGTGTCGAAGAGGATGCTGTCTTTCAAGTCCTGTTTCTCGGCCGCCCTTGTTTCGGAAGACTGCGGCGGATTGACGTAGCCGAAATGGGAGTCCTTGCCAGTAAGCTGAATCAGTTTCCCGGAAGCCTCCGGGTCAACCATCGAGTTGATGACATCCGCAGTCGCGGTCGCTATTGGGTCGGAAAAGTAGTTGTTGGTGTCCCCGGTCTTGCTGTCAAGATGCTCCTCTCGGTTGATGCGTTGCTCGGCGCCGTCCCAGGCCTTTGGCTGACGGAAATAGATGACATTGATTTTGCTGGTGGGGTTGGGATATACCTCGGTTTCCCATCCGAGCGGCCCTTTCTTGCAGTAGGCAAGTATCTGCGATGTCTGGAAATTCCAGTGTTTTACACATCGGCCGCCCTCTTTGGTGGTGTAGCCGTAGGCGAATGCGGTCATGTTGCCGAACTGGTCAAAGAGCGGGCGCAGTCTGAATCCCGTGGAACGGGCCAGCACATTCAGTTTGACCTTGCGCTCCCCGGTATCGTCATCGCGGTAGATATGCGCGATAAGCGCACTTTCCGTTTCAGACCCGGCAAGCCGTTTCGCCTGACGGATACGGCTGTTGAAATGCTGCTCGTCAAGAAAATCGGTGAAGAGTTCATAAGCCTCGTCATCGCCTCCTTTCTTCTTCCAAAGGATTGGACTGCCAAGAAGAAAGAACAGTTCGACCTCGTTGATGTACCTTGCGCGTGTGCGCGGCAGTTTCTCGGTGATGTAGGGCGCATCCCCTTTCCTCGGCTTGTTGGGTCTGTGCATTACATCGTGTGTCTGCGGGTTGTATTCTTTCAGCGCCGCATCCACCTCGTCGTCGCGGTCTTCCATCATGCTTAGGGCGCGGTTGATGTCTTTGTCCAGAATAAGTTGGTAAAGGTCGCGGCTTACGCCCACCGAGTTAAGCGTAAGGTTGCGGAAATAAGTCAATACCTGCTGTAGATATGCGTTCATAATTCAGTATGTGTTAAAAGATTCCTGTTTGCGCTTTTGTGACTTTCTTCGGCTTTAGCACCTTGCCGAGCAATCTTCCGTTGACATAGTACCTCGCAGCGTCGATTGCGTGGTTGTAGCGGTCTTCGGGTTCGTTAATCTGGACTCCATCCTTGTCTTTCGCCCATACATAGTTCCGAAGTTCCTCCTGCAGGTTGACCGAGCGGCGGGTGATGAAAATATTGTCGAACATCTTCATCTTCTCAATGCCCGCGATGATGCTTCCCGCTGGTTTAGCCACCGGGTATATCAGCACACCGCCAAGTTTTATCTCGTCGATAAGCCGGGGGTCTGCGCTGTCGGCGTAGACGAAGCCTCCGATTGCTTTCAGTTCCTTGATTAGGGTTGATGTCAGCATCCCGGTTTGGTAGAACTGCTCGTCGATGTAAAGGTCATTGTTCAGAACCCCGCACTTGACACATGCCGATACATCGTTGGTGTAACCGAAGTCAAGGCCGCAGGCAATCTGCTTGCATTGCGGTGGAAACTCGTCGACGATGCCCCATTTCTTGAATACAGCACCCTCGGCAACGTCTGACCATCTGCCCATGAAGATATGCCCGTAGCGTTCGGGATTCTTTTCTTTCATCTCCTCGGCCGACTTGATGAACTCTTCCGAAAGGTTGGCTTTGTTGTCAAGGTAGGTCGTATGGATATGCAGAACGTTGGGATGTGTCGAAATCTGCACAGGTACACCGTCGTAGTATTCGATGCGGTGGGTATCCTTGATGTATTTCTTGTAGATGAAGTGGTTGGAATCGGTGGGGTTCATTATGATGATAATCCGATTCTGAATGCCCGGCTGACGTATCGAAAAGGCGATGGTTTCAAATTCGGTGTCGGATGTCCATTCCTCGGCCTCGTCGCAGACAAAGGTCGTGATGCCGTGGATTGATTTCAGCTTCGCGGTCTGGTTGCCCGATGATGTCTTGATACCACGGAACATTATGCGGCTTTTGGTGATTCGGTTGATGATGTCGGTCTTGGTGGAGCGAAAATACCGCTGCGTTCCGTCTGCCTCAACTTTCTCTGCGAACTCCGGGATGACCGAAATGGCGGCGCTGACCATCGTGTATCGGCAGTAAAGAACCTTGTGGATAATCTTGTCGGACTCGCGCCCGGTTATTCCGCGTTTCTTCAACTCAAATGTCAGGCGTTCTATGAAAGTTGCCACTCCATAGGATTTTCCGCTTCCGCGGCCGCCCGTGACAAGGATGATGAAATGCTCCTTGTCGGTGTAGATGGGATAGTAGATTTCATGGTTGATAATCATTTCTCTTCCCCTCCTTTCTTCTGCGTCATTTCAAGTTTAATCCATTCCGCTACATCTATGCCGCTCTCGATGTTGTCGGGTATTTCCAAATCCTCGACCGACGGCAGAATCGGGGCCTCGCCGTATCCGTATTTTTTGCCAGTGGTGTTCATGTGAAAGCGCAGCATCCATTCCGACGGGTATCTGTTCCATCCGGGGAATTTGTCTTTATCCTTGACTCCACCGAGCGCAAGGACGCGGCTGACTGTATCGCACTGTTCCAAGAACTCGATGTCCGACATTGCCATGATGTCTACGAATCCCGGTTCCTGCGCGCACCATTGCTGAAACTTAGTCCATCCGATTCCGAGTTGTTTCATCAGCTTTGACCGCTTGCCGTCGCATTCTTTCCATATTTTCGCGAATTTGGCAAGTGACGGCATATCGGCCCCGGCAGCCTTTGCTCGTGCGCGAGCATCCTCTAACGTGTTGCGCAATTTTTTGCACTGCGATATGGCCATTTCAAGTTCATATCGGCTAATCTTCAATTCATCAGCGATTTCCGTATTGTAGAATCCCTCGTATGCAAGCGCGTCAATCTGAGCCAAAAATTCCGGGCTTTCGTAATCGAACGATGGCACGGCTTTCGGCTTTCGTGGTGTATTTGTTCGCTTCTTCGGCATATCCTGTTAAATCCGCTGATGATGAAACATGAAGTATCTTAGTTGCGTGTAAGGGAGTCGAACCCTTTATTCCGTACTGTGACGTTGTTATGACCGATATTAACTAACACGCAAAACCATAGAGGCTATTTGCCCCCCTAATGCAGTTGTCACGGCCTTGGCAAACGCTCCGTTTCTTAAAGAATTTGCATTGCCTCTGTTGCCTGTTACTCTCTTTTTGCCTTTTGCAAATTTTCCCGTGCCGACTTTGGTATTACGGCTTTTTGAACGAGTGTCTGCATCTGCCAGTTTATCAGGATTGAAGCCTCTTGCTCTTAGAGCGGACTCGGTTGCCTTGGCAATGCGCTGGTATCCCCGTCCGTTGTTTCTTGCAAGATTCGCCTCGTTGATGCGCCTAAACTGGTTGATGATGTCGTTGTACGATTTCTTTCTAACTCGGCTAAATGTGTTTTAGGTGAATATGGAATATCAAGCCGCCACTCTCAAGCAACGGCTTGATGCGGATTTGTCATTTGCCCCCCCCATTGCGGTTGACAAGGCTTTTGCGAATTTCCCGGTTCCGATTTTTCTGGTGCGTTTACCCGAATCTTCGTTTTCATTAAGACCCAAGTCGGGATTCATCCCTCTTGCCCGGATAGCGGAATTGGCAGCGTTGATGATACGCCTGTCTCCGAATCTGCCGTTCCGTGAATCGCTTGCGCGGAATATTCGGCCCATTTGACTTACGATGTCATTGTACGATTTTCTTCTAACTCAGCATGTATTTATTGGTTGATATTCAGATTTCGATTTTCAGACCCTCATAGGTGATGGAATTGATGCGGTTCATCCATCCGTTGTAGAATCTTTTCTGCGCTGGCTTCGATTTGACAAAAGCCTCGATATGGTTGATTCGGGCCTGGTGTATGATGCCGAAAAGTTTCTCCGGGTCTTGGCTGTTCAGCGCCGCAAGTGTCTTGGGGCCGACAATTCCGTCAGCCTTTACTCCGAGGATGCGCTGCGGGGTCTTGATGCCGACACCCGGACCCGACGCCCATACCCAATCGACGAGGATGTTGGCTATCGGCTGACTCTTGATTTGGTCGGCTTTCCAACTGTTCCAGAACATCGTGATGAAGATGTCGAGCCATTCAGCGGCCGTAAGGTTGCGAAGTTGCGCCTTTGTCGGTTTCGTCCTGCCTTTTCTGCGGCAGTATTCCGTGTATGTCGCAATGGTCACGCCGCACATTGTCGCGCCTCCCCGGTCTACCGGGTCATCTGCGTATCCCGACTTCACTGCGTGGGCGAAAGCCTCCTCAAACGGAAGATTTAGATATTCGGGTTTGACCCCCGCCTCCTTGAAAAGGAAGAATTTGATAAGTTCTTTGTAATTAACCATAGTTGTAAGTGTGATTTCTGTTTTACAGGAAATTATTCTTCTATATCCCCGTCTTCTGAATCGTCCAGTTCGTCATCCTCCTCGCCAAATTCGAGACGGTTGGCAAATTCTTTTCCGTTGATGTATTTGGCTACGGGGTCAAAGCCGTAATCGCTGAGGAAAACGGCTTTTTCGGTGGGAGTCGCAAAACTGATGATTACATAAGACAGCATCCCGCCGTCCTTGTCGAGGTCGTTCTGTTTCTTTATACGGTCTTTGATTTTCTGTACCTCGTTGTGACGCGCAATCTGGTTAGCCTCGGAATCCTGATAGAAATCGGCGCTACGGTCTATCTTGTGATTCTCCTCGGCATCTTTGGTCATGTCATCGTGGATTGCAAGGTCTTCGCGCTCACCGACAACTTTCTCCTTAGACCAATCCTTCGGATTGTTGGATTCTCTGCGTTCCTCAAGATAATCGGGATTGTCCGAATTATCGGATGAGTCGGGGTCATCGTCACCGAAATCGAAGCCGGGGTTATAATCCCCCATATCGCCAAGTCCGAGAAGCTGCAGGTCAAATTCCTCAAACCCGGCATTCTGATAATCTATGTCGGCAAGCATTTTGCGGAGCAAATCGTCATCGTATGTTCCCTGAACATTCCGATTGTTCATAAAAAGATTCTGCTCCTTTTCGGTCTTGTCGTCAAGGTCAACGACCTCAACTCGGAACTCGTAGTCGTTTTTGCGCGTTTCGTGGTCATAGCGGTTAACGCTGTCCATGATGGCTACGCGCTGATGCCCGGATACGAGGTTGCCACTGCGTTTGTTCCAGACAATGCCGCCCAGCAGTCCTATCGACTGCATATTCTTTTTCAGCTTCTTCCGAGCGTCATCGGTTATGACACGCGGATTGTAGTTCGCGAAATTTATCTCGCTTCGCCTGATGGTTATCTGTTCAGGCTGAAATATCTTGTTTGTTTTAACTCGCTGATTCCTGTTTTGAAGTGAAAATTAGGATTTTTGCAAATAATCAAACGCGGTGCGGTATTTCGACATCCGCTCCATGTCCTTTTCGGTCACTTTCGGCAGTCTTGAAACATCCATGTTGTGCATAAGGTCTGCGGTCTTTACTGCCTTTGCAATGGGGTTCTGTGCGATTCTGCGAACGTAATCAAAATAAGACTCGTCTTTGTCATGGGTAAGGAGAGCAAGAGCCTCCATTACCTTGTCACCGAATCCGAACTCCGCGATTTCAGCAAGTCCGTATTCCGTATCCTCGGCAACATCGTGAAGTAGCCCGGCTATAATGCAGTCCTCCGGGCATCCGTTCGCCATCAATGTCATGGCCACTGTGACGGGATGCTCAATATAGGGTCTGCCAGCCTTGTCGGTCTGACCCTGATGAGCCTTTGTTGCCAATCCAAGTGCGGTCTTGATATGTTTTGAAAGTGCTTTCATTGTCTGCGATGTTTGTCTGACGGCTTTATAAGGGGCAATCCAAGAATCTCTCGTGCATCGTTCAAAACTTTGACTGCGGGCGTTTCGCCATCGTAGAAAACGCCTCTTAACGTCTGATAATCGATATGCGCGGGGTCTGCGGTACATTCATCGAAAAGCAGTCTGTAAAGACTTTCTCCCCAAGGTGTATAGACCGTGCTGAACTTGTCATATTCATCCCGGCTTATCGCGACCGTTTTCTTTTCGCCTATTTCAGACTCAAATTTTTCTGCACCTATCGAATATTCATCAATCGGCTCGCCTTTTTCGGCCGATGAAATAAGTTCGGGGTTTCTGCCTCTGTATTTCTTATAGATTCTGCCTTTTTCGATTCTATAGCAACTGTCTTCAAAATAACTATAGAAGAATAAAGCCTCTTTTTGACGAAGCATATCCACCGCCCTGAATCCATCCGGGTAAAGGGTGAAAAACCAATCTTTGAGTGAGTATTTAAGAATTTCTTTCGGTATCATATCTTAATAACACATGACCAATGCAAAATTAAACAAAATACTTTAATTTACCAAATTTTTAGTAGAAATTCTTATAATACCTCCTTGATTTTCTCTCCCATGCGTTCTTAGACCTTTTGGATATGCCCGACACACGCGATTTCTCGTAGTATTCATGGCCTTTGCCACCGGGTAGACCCGTCTCGCGCCGTATCTCGTTCCAACGTTTCGTCCCGATGATGGCCTTAGCAACGTCAGGATGCTCTTTGGCGTAAATCATCTTGTCGGAAAGGACTTGAATCTCGCCTTGACGTTTGCCTTTGGTCTTGATATGCACCATGAATCCTTTATACCCGGATGTAGCGGAGTAGTCCTGTTCCTTGTAATCGACAATCTGGCCTTTCTTTGCCATTCCTTTCAAATGCGTCTTTAGAGCCTCGCCCTGACGCTTCTGTTTGTCGGCATGATAGATGATGGTGTTTCGTGCCAAGTCGCGAACACGCCCCTCGACATCGAACACTCTTCCGCGTTTCTTGTTTTTCTTGTTGTCGGCCCTTTGCGGCTGCAATCTCGTCACGGTATTTGCGCTCGGTTGAGCCTTTGCCCTTATAGTTGATGGCAGTGGTCTTCAAACCGAATCTTCGGGCAGCATCCTGCGCGAATTGCTGAACAATCATTCCATCCCGGCGTGCGTTGAGTGTGGCTATGCGCACATCGGCCTTGATACGGCGGTCTTCGCGGCTGTTCCCTTTCCCGGAGTCACCGCTGCCAATCGCCATGCGGAGCGCATTTGTCATATTGCTGTCAGCACTCATCCTTTTCAATTCGTTTTATCACCTCAAGTACATCTTTTTCCTGACCATGCGGAAGAATGCCGTTCTCATAATCGAAAACCAGTTTCTCGCAGTGCGGAAACACATGCAGTGTTCGTTGGTAGTCCTTTGGGAATCGCTGTTTAAGTATCAGCAGGGTAACAAGGTCTACGCCAAATCCCTGACTGACATTCTTGGGATTGTAGACAAAAGGACGGATAAGATTCCGACTTTCGATGTATTTCATAACCTCGCCATTGGTCCAGACCGCAAGCGGATAAACCATTCCTTTGTCGGTGAAATAGGAGCCGTTGCGCTTTCTGAATGTCAGCAGACGCATCCGCTTCATGTAGCCGTCAACGCCTTTCATCCCGCTGAACGCCCATTTGATGCCCGTCTCCTGTCTTACGGCTTCCTCCACGTCGCCGATGCTTCTCGGCTTTACGCTTTCATCGCCCTCGCCATCCATGAAGAATCCGAACTTGTCGAAATAATCCCTTTGGAAATGCTGAATCTGACGAACCTTAACATTTTTGTAGCGGGTTTCTGCCCAGTCGATATACGGTTTGATATGGTCGAGTCCGGGAATAAGCCACATGTAATAGCAGATTACCCGGTCAAAGGTCTTGGCAAGCATGTCAAGCAACGCGATGCCATCCTTTCCTCCCGCCGAATAATACAATACGGCAGTATCCGTCTTTCGGCGGATACTGCGTATTAACTGCATTGTTTCGCTGAACTTATCCATAGGTCAGCGATTAACCTTTTGAGAACTTCCTTCCTGTTCCGTCCGCAAACTTCTCGTCGGAGAAAGCTGCGCGGAGGTCGGCTCGGCGCTGGTCACGGGTTCCGAAAGTCTTGTTTCTTTTGCCGCTGTTTGTTGCGCGGCCATTGCTTCCGCGCTCTGCGACATAACGGCCGCCACCTGTCGAACCATACTTGCCCGCACCGTTGTAACGCTGCGCACCTACGGCTCTGGCGATTCGCTTCTGGGTAGTTGTCTGTCTTGCCATGATTGTGAAAAATTAGGGGGTGAATGAATCTTGATTGTTAGTCACCGATACCAGCGGTTTCCAGAATCTCCCCGAGGATGTACTGAACATCGCAGACAACATAAACCTCGCCATCCTGTTCGTATGTAATGTCGTTGCCCTCTTCGTCGACGTGAACGCGGAAGATTGCATCCGCCACCTTTACCGTCATGCGGGCCGCGTCCTTGCGGCGCCCGTTGAAGAATTGAATGACATCATACGGAATGGGGTCTATCTTAATCTGACCGTCCGGGAGTTCGGTTTCCGTCACATATTTGTCGGTGTTGTCGGGGGTAAGGAGGCGAACCTCCTCTTTCTGCTTTCCGTCGAGGATAGCCTGAAAGTGCTTCTTGTCAATTCTGAGGTTTAACTTCTTCATACGTTTTAAGGTGAAAAGATTTTCATTTGTAGCGGGTGTCGGACTCGAACCGACGACCTCCAGCAAGTTAAACTGGCGAGCTTCCAACTGCTCCAACCCGCGATGTTTACAATGCTAAGTTAATTCAAATCCGCGTCATAAACACCGCGCAGCCGCCATCTCTTACGACTTTGCTTATTAAGTCGTAAATACCGCCATACAAAGAGAAACCGCACCCTTTGGGATGCGGTCTGCCACTGCCGAACACCGATTTCTCAATATCCCGCGTATTGCATTCTTGTATATCTGATTTTCTCCTTGCCACATGCGGGAGCGCACGAATAGCCGGGGTCAAACGGCCTATATCCCTGCAGCCTGCTGATGTTGCCCGTATAATGCTTCCACGCCTTTTGCGCAAGCGACCACCTCCGCGAGTCCATGCGGCTGTCGCCGTTGCGGGTTATCTTATACTGCTCGTGGCTTATGCGCCATATCTGGTTTGATAGGTCTTGATATGATTTCGTTTTCATTGCCGATGCGTTTTTTATTGACGCGGGCCGCACCGAAGCGATGCGGCCCGCCGTTGTATCGTCTTTTGTCGCGTTGTGGCTTATTTCGCCATTTCTGTTTCTTTGCCGAGGCATTTGGCGAGCGTTGTCTTGCCGTTGTCGAAGTACATATCGCGCTCCACGCCCAACCCGAAGCGGGTTCTAAGGCTCTTCAACTGCGAAAGGGTGAAATACCCCAACTCGCCCTCGATGCCGTCCACATAGCCGAAAAACTCCCAATCGCCGCCGCCGATTTCGTTGGCCTCGGTTACATACCACGTCCAGCCTGTGCCGGGCAGAAAGAACTTTGCGATGACCGTCGCGCCCAGGCCTTTGCCGTCCTGCGAGTAGATGGGATACTTCTTGAAGAGTTTCTCGATTGCTTTCGTTACAAGTTTCATGTCCTTGAATTTTTAATGTTAATGACTTGGTTGATGATTACGATGCAAAGTTATAGTTTTTACTTTAATTTACCAAATATTTTGACGAAAAAATTAAGCGAAAACTCAAATTTTAAATTTTATTAACAAAGTAGATGCTTTAATATTGGTTACTAATGATTAATTTTGCACAATAATTTACTTTAATCGAATTAGAAGAGCGATGCAGAATAGAATTAAAGACCGCATTAAAGAGAAAGGTATCAAGCAGACGGAACTCGCCGACATGCTTCAAATGACAACTGTGGGCATCAACCAGTTGATTAATTCCGCTCAGTTGAAAATTGAAACATACGAGAAGATAGCCGCTGCATTGGGCATTCCCGTCTGGATGCTTGTGCTCAGCGACGAGGAGATTGCCGACATCCGCTCCAAATCGCCCGACAAAAGGGATGATGTTTTCCATTGCCCCAAATGCGGCGCGCCGCTTAAAGTGGTTCCCGATGAGGTGTAAGTCGAGGTTTGAATCCGTACTGATGGACTTCGGCTCGCAGGTCGTGGCTATATTGTTCCATTATGCCGAGGATACCGAGCGGTACGAGGACTGCGCCGAAATCAAGCGTCTTTTTGAGAAATACCATTTGGACTTGAACCAGTCAATGGAGGATTATCAGGCTCATTTCTGGCGCATGGGTTTCAGCGGCAGAACCGCAATCGCCAACATCAACCATTACATAGACAAAGCGGTGAGCCTTGTCGGTTATCCGAAAGGCTGTATCCATGTCGAGCCGAAATTTATCTGATTCCGTCGCTATAGAATCTCTTCAAGGGCAGTGATGACCTCGTTGAAGATTATATCCACATCCCGGCGAAAATCGCGGTATTTCTCATAGTTGAAAAGTATTCCGATGCAGTTGTCGGATATGGGGGTGCTTGTGCCGAGTCCGAAAAGTTCCGAGAGTTTATCCCTAAGACCGAAACGCATCCTGTCGCCCGCCAATGTCTGCGGTGAGTAAAGGTAAAGCGCGACCATAAGGAATTTTTTCCGATTGAACACCTGTGAGGCCGCATTGGGGCATCCACGCCTTTTGAATACGTTCAGATACGCCTCGTAGATTTTGGGAAGCAGTGAGAAATCGTCCAGCAGCGGCTCTCCGAGTTCGCGGCTGACTTTGAGCAGTTCATGCGACTTGTCGCGGATTGCCTTGAGCGCAAGCACACGGCCGATGTCGAATTTGTTGAATGAAACATTGTCGGTAGTTTCCATTTGGCGTAAGGTCTATTTGGTTAGAATGTTACTATCCTTGCGCCAACAATTTTCTCTTTCCTCTAATTATCTGCAACCACGAAGTGCTCGCGGCTCCAATAATAATTCTTGCCGCAAATTTACGACTTTTTTTTGATTGTATGAACTGAATGGGGCAAAAAATGCATCCTTACGGATGCAAGACTTAAATTTGGCTTTTGTAAATTAACATCAGCCAATATGCCGCTACTATCATTTGACGTATATTCAAATTACGAGGAAGTAACCCGGCTGCAGCGCGAAATTACCGCGTTGCAGAACAAATTGAAGTCGTTCGGACCGGGAACGGCCAAATCGACAATCCAATCTATCGAATCGCAGTTGCAGTCGGCGACCGCGAGATTACGCGCCCTTTCATCGGAAGCGGCAAACGCCGGGGCCGCCCTTGAACTGAATATCAGAAAGGGCGCGAATGGTGCTATAGATGCAGTCAATGAATTGCAGGGCAAACTCAGCGACCCAATCCGGGGATTGACACAGATTGCGGGTGTCGCGGGCCTTGGCGCGTTCCTGAACCAGATGAAGAATATCCGCGCCGAGTTCCAGCAGATGGAAACATCCATCAATGTTCTTGTGGGCGAAACAAAGGGCAAGACGCTGATGTCGCAATTGACAGATTTCGCAAAAGTATCGCCTCTTGACTTCAAGGGAACGGTCGGCGGTGCGCAGATGATGCTCGGCTTCGGTATCGACGCCGACAAGGTGCCGCGTTATCTTTCGGCTATCGGTGACGTTGCTATGGGTGACGCGCAGCGGTTTCAGTCGCTGACTCTTGCATTCTCGCAGATGTCGGCCACTGGCAAGCTTATGGGTCAGGACTTGAACCAGATGATTAACGCCGGGTTCAACCCACTGACAACAATGGCGGAGAAGAGCGGAAAGTCCGTGGCTACCTTGAAGAAAGAGATGTCTGACGGCAAGATAACGGCCCAGATGGTCCAGCAGGCTTTCGTTGATGCGACGGATGCCGGGGGCAAGTTCTATCAGATGTCGGAAAAGGCCTCAAAGACCATCGGCGGTCAGATGTCGATGCTTGAGGATGCAAGCGACCTGATGTTCAACGACCTTGGTTCTGGCGCCGAGGATATGATAATCAAGGTTATCGAGGGTGCGACCTATCTTGTGGAACACTGGAAAGAGGTTGGGCGCGTCCTTATCGGTATGCTTGCGACATACGGCATTTACAAAACATCCGCGATGGCTTATGATTTCGCGGAGAAGAAGTCAGCCGAGGAAAAGACTCAGGCAATCGTCGACGGCTACACAAAGCAGTTGGAGGCTATGGAGAAATACGAGGCCGCCAAACGCGCCGAACAGGGTCTTGACGATGTGGATGCGCTTGTCAGACCACAGGCTATAGACAAACTTGAGAAAGGCGAGAAACTTTCCGATGAAGACCTTGCCGAAATCGACGCCTATACAAAGAAACTTGCGCTGATGCAAGCCGAAAAGGAAGCATCCGATGCCACCGCAAAGGTAGAGGCAGAAAACCGTCAGATGGTCACTGCGGCTATGGATGCGGAACTTGCGAAACTGCGCGAACTGAATGGAGAAAAGAAGAAAGAGGATACCGCTTCATCGAAACCCAAGAAATACGATGATGATTTGCAGCAGGCTTTGGATTCGGGATTTTCCGATGAAGAGCAGGTAAGCGCATTGCAGGAGCAGCGCGATTTGCTGCAGGAACGTGCGAAAGCGTCATCCGAGAACCTCGCCATCGCCAAAGAGGAGTATGACAAGGCGGTTGCAAACAAGGATGCCATCGAAGAGCAGGTGAAATCAGCGGAGGCAAGAAAAGATGCGGCCGACGCGCTTGTGGAAAAACTTCAGGAGGAATATGACCTCCTCCATGAAGATGACGAGCAGAACGGACAAATCGACGAATACGGACAGGTCGAGGAGTCTTTGCAATCCTTGATGAAAGCCGAGGAATTGGAAGAGGCTCAGAAAGAGGCATCCGCAAGAGCATCCGAACTTGCGGCCGAACAGACACGTCTTGAAACCGCCGAACAGGAGGTGAACACGGCCCAGACTTTGCTAAATTCCGAGCAGACGGAGGCAAATTCTGTTGCGGAGGCGCAAAATTCGGCTGCATTGGCATCGAACAGCACAGCCGAATCCACCAACACGGCTGCCACCAAAGCCAACACGGCATCTACATCGACCAACACGGCCGCCACAAACACCAATTCCGTAGCGCAGAACACCAACACCGTATCAACGCGGAAAAACACCCTTGCAACGAAACTCGCCGCTGGATGGTCAAAGGTCAAGGCAACCGCGCATCATCTTGAAACCGCGGCCATCAATACAGTGACAAGGGCGACGGAAGCATTGAAAGCGGCCTGGGCAACCAATCCGCTCGGCATTATTCTGACAATCGGCACTGCCGTCATCTCAACCCTCTACAGCATATTCGGCGCTATGGAGGATTTAGAGGAGGAAACCAACAAATTCGGCAATGAGGCAAAGCAGACTGCGGATGAAGTTGATTTGCTTTTTGCCGTCCTTGAAACCACCAACGAGCAATCCAAAGTGTATCAGGAATCTTTGGAGAAACTGACTCGCACAATGCGGGATTACGGACTGGTTCAGAAAGAGGAGGAAGTAAGTCTTGAACGCCTTAAAGGATTGCGTGAGCAACTTATCGAACTTATCATCGAAGAGGGCCGCCAGCGTCAGATTGCAAACAATATCGCCAATCTACAGGACTCCATTAAAAAGGATACCGAGAATGTGGAAGCCATGATTCAAACCTTTGTAATTGAATCATGGTCCGGGGGAGAACGAACCGACGAATGGAAAGATGTCGCATCCAAACTGATTTCAGAAGACCTTGAACGAAACGCAGAAGAGGTCGGTAAACTTAAAGAAACGATTGAGTCTTATACCAATGCTAAACGTGACATGTTCACGGAATGGTCAGAGCAAGACCAGCAAACCCTCGATGCCGCCATTCAGAAGTATGATAAAATCGTATTCGGTCGCGCCAACACTGTAGCAAAAAAATACGAGGGGAAAGACTTTGCCTTAACTGTGCGCACATCTGATTCTAAGGGTTATACCGATACACAATCACTTAAATGGCTCGGTGAATATACTGACGCCGTTGAGCAACGCAATGAGAAGATGAAAGATTACATCGCGTTGCAGAAAGAAAGTGAGGCAATCACAGAAGCGGGCAAGGCTGCCCCGGAGGCGTATTCAACCGAGGGAAAAGGCTATGATGACCTTAAAAAGGATTTAGAGGAAGCAAAGGATGCCGCCAAGGCCGCCAAAGATGAACTCGATGGTCTGAACGATAAAAAAGCGACCGTCAAGGTTGACAAAAAAGAGGCTGACAATGCGACCAAATCAGTAAAGAAGACAAAGGATGCAGTAAACGATGTATCCAATGCCAAAGGCAAGGTTAAGGTTGATGTCAAGGAAGCGGAAACCGCAAAGAAATCGGCGAACGACACAAAGAAAGCCGTTGAGGACGTTTCTTCAACACCGGGGAAGGTGAATGTCAATTCCGAAGATGCCAAGACTGCTGGATTCAATCTGGACAATACATTGAACGGATTGAATCTGCTTAACGGAACTAACGGCAAGGTGAACATCAACTGGGCAGATGCTGACAATGCTTTGTTCAAAATCAATAATGCACATTCTGCGCTCGGTGCGTTTACCGCATTTCCGGGTAAGACCAATATTGACTCAAGCGAGGCGGTGGATGCAAAGGATAATACGGATGCCGCCACTGATGCAGTTAACGAGCATACCGCAACCGAGGGTGTGACCAATGTCGACAGTACACAGGCGGTTGATGCCAAATCAGATATAGCGGCCGCGACCGATGAAATGGTAATCCTTGACTCGACGGAAGCCGACCCGGTTGTAAAGACAACATGGATTGACAATTTCATCAAGAAGATTGGCGAGGCCTGGGATGCCCTTATGAAATTGCTTGGTATTGAGGACGAGTCAAAGATTGCCGCGCCTACACCAACCCCGGCAAAGGAGCAAAAGGTAGATAAGGCCGCTGAACTTGAAAAGAAGCGTCAGGAGGCCGAGGACAAACGCAAAAAGGCAAGGGAGGCAATCCTTGAAAAGGCAAGAAACGCTAAGACAAGAAAAGAACTTTCGGAGGCAAAGAAAGCCATCAATGGATTGCGTGAAGACCTTGTACCCGGTTCCAAAGAGGATAAGGGACTTCAAAAAATCCTTGACGGCATCGAGAAAAAGGAGAAGAAAGGCCAGAAAGACAAAAGCGATGACCCCAAGCAGCGTGCTTACGACAAGCGCAAAATGGAACTTGAGGAACAGAAAAAGACCGCCGAGCAGATGCTTGCCGAGGAGAACCGTCTTGAAGAATTGCGTATCGCCCGGATGGAGGACAATTCAGAAAAGGAAATCGCCAAGGCTCGGTTTGAGGCTAAGAAGAAACGAGAGGCTCTTGTCAAGGAGCGGCAGGATGAAGCCGACCGTCTTGAAAAACTTGACTTGCAGTTATGGCTCAAGGGAGGCAAGAACCGCAAGGAATATCAATATTATGACAAATTCGCTGGTCAGTTGAAAGCCAAGCGTGAGGAATGGCTGAAACAGGCAGGGCAGAATATCGGCTTTGATACGCAGTCGGCGCTTATCACCGACAGCGAAACCGAGAATCTGCAAAAGGTCTACCGCGAGGATATGTCTGCGATGCGTGACTATCTGAAAGAATACGGAACATTCCAGCAGAAGAAACTCGCCATAGCCGAAGAATACGCCGAGAAAATCCGCAATGCCCAGAACGCGGGCGAGCGTCTGAAACTGGAGGCGCAGCGCGACCGCGATGTGCGCGACGTGGAAGCCAAGGCAATCACAAGCCGCATTGACTGGTATTCGGTGTTCGACAATCTCGGAGTCGTGATGCGCGGTCAGCTTGAACCGCTTTACAAGCAGTTGCAGGCATACGTCAAGACTGACGCTTTCCGCAAGTCCGGGGCCGAGAATCAGCGCACCGTCATTCAGGCAATGGAGAATATGCGCAGTCAACTTGGAACGACCGAAACAAGCCATGACCTCGCGCAGGCACTCACGGACTATCAGACCGCCATCGGCGAGATGCGTCTTGCGATGGAACAGGATAGGATTGTAAGCGAAAAGAACGCCCAACTTATGGCCGATGTGGCAAAGGCTCAAAGCGATGTCGAGGCCGCCAAGCAAAGCGGTGACGATACTGCATTGCAGGCCGCCAACGACGCTCTTGTCGCGGCCACCGCCAATCTTGAGGCTTATTCCGCGACTGTGGCCGAAAACAACAACGCCATGACTGAGGCGCAGAACAATGTGCAGAGTTCAGGCTCGATGCTGTCCAACACTGCAAAGAATGTAATGAAACCCGTCAGCAAGATAGCCACTTTCCTCGCTGGCGCCGGGTTCAGTCAGTTTGCAGAACTATGGGGCGCGTTCGACCAACTTAAAGGCGGTATCGACGGACTTAACGCACTTAGCGAAGCCTCGGAAGCGTCACAGAAACTCGCGGACGCTGCCGAGGATACAAGTGAAGCCGTTAACGAAACCGCAACCGCATTGCCGGGTATGCTGAATACACTTATGGAGCAGTTCCCGGAAGTCATGGACGGTTTAAGCGATGCAGTCAAGAATGTTACAGAGGGAGTCAAGGACGGTGCGGATGCCGTAGGCGACGGCATGGCTGACACTGGCGAAGCCGTGACAGAAGTTATTTCAGATGCGCTCGGAGAGGGACTTAGCGAAACGGGCATCATCGGTCAGATTATCGCTGCAATTCTTAAAATCCTTGACATCCTGAAAGACGGTATCGGAACGCTTGTATCGTCTATCCTTGACTCGATATTCGGCGCCATCAGCGGTATCATCGACAACCTCCTTTCTGGCAAACTCTTCCAGCAGATTGGCGAAAGCCTATACAAAGGCATCCTTGGAATATTCAAGTCGATATTCACGATGGGCGGTCTTTTCGACTGGTGGGGAAGCGGGGATTCTGACAAGAACCTTGAAAAGGACATCGAACGCCTGACCAACACCAACGAGGCTCTTATCCGTGCGGTCGAGGAGCTGACTGACGAGATGAAAGATGCGGCCGTCGCCGATTCGGGTGACATCTATCAGACGCAGAAAAACAATCTTGAACAGGCTATGAAGAATACGCAGGAGATGATGAGCCGGGCTGGAGCCAATTATTCAAACGGATTCCTAGGAATAGGCGGCAAGCATTCATCCAACAAGAAGATTAACGACAAGATGAACCGCGATGAATGGTCGCGTATCAGCACCATCGTAGGTCATTCCGTCAAAAGCGCGGGTGACTTCTGGAAACTGACATCCGAGCAGATGCGCAAGGTTGCCAACGAGGCCCCGGACCTCTACGCCAAAATCAAGCAGTACGCAGACGACGGCAAAGCGGACGCGGCGCAGTTCATGGATGAATACATCGACTATTGTAAGCAGATTGAGGAACTGACCAAGGCATACAACGAGAAACTGACAGATGTTTCTTTGGATAGCGTCAAGGATGAGTTCAAGTCGATGCTCCTTGATATGGAGTCGTCGACGGAGGATTTCGCGGAAAGTTTTGAGAAGATGATGCAGCAGGCCGTTATCAACAGCCTTATGTCATCGAAGTACAACAAGATGATTTCCGACTGGTACGACAACTTCGCGGCCGCTATGGAGGGCGATGACGCAACCATTACCGAAGCCGAGCAGCGCAAACTAAAGAAAGAATGGGATGACATCGTTGAAAGCGCGACACAGGAGCGCGACAAGCTGATGAAGACAATGGGATGGGACGGTTCCCAGACCCAGCAGTCATCCTCGCGTTCGCTCGCCGGGATGAGTCAGGACACCGGGGATGCAATAGAGGGTCGGCTTACCGCGTTGCAGATTGCGGTCGAAAGCATCCGCACACAGGAGCAGACGCAGACCGTCTCGGTTGCGGAACTGAATGACGGGATGCTCCAACTGTTGCAGGAGTACAACAAGTTCGGCAACCGCTATGACAACATTGAGAAGCAGATTGCAAAAATCTATGTCGAGGTGCAGTCCATCAACGAGAACACCGCGGCGATTGTCAAACCGATTCAGACAATGCAGGAGGACATCGCCCAAATCAAGAAGAATACTTCAAACATCTAATTATGGCAGTCGAATTAAGAATAAACGGAAGCAGTACGGTCTTTCAGGACTATGGCGTTAAAATGGGGGATGACTTCATTGATACACTGACCGAGCCGCTGACCCTGAAAGAGCATATCGAGAACGAATCCCGGCTTGAGCACGGAAAGCGTGTAGTGGTCGATGACAATCCCAAATTCGCATCCCGCGAGGTCTTGCTTGACTTCACCATTACTGGCAAGGATAAAGCCGATTTCAAGGCAAAAAAGAATGCGTTTCTGGCTGAAATGTATAAGGGCGCAGTGACCATCCAAATCCCGGAGGTCAACGATGATGTCTATCATCTGGTCTACAAGGGCAAAGGTACGGATTACGGAATGGACGGCACCCGGACATTCTGCCACATGATTCTAAAGTTCGATGAACCGAATCCCACAAACAGAACACTGTGAAACTTAAAAAGGGCGGTTGGATTTTACACCAATCGCCCTTTCCGTTTAAACCATCTAACTAACCTACTATGAGGGTTTCTTTCTTTTCATTCTGTAGTCAATAACTGCATAGACTGCGAATCCTATCATTACGGCGGACATCACGCCCATAAGAGCCGCATAGGATTTCTTTCCCTGTGTTGCGTAGAACACTGTTTGCGCGAGGTCAGTGGTTATGACAAGCAGCGCGCAGGTCAACCACCATTTAAAGTTCCTCCCGTTCATATCCAGCCGGGTTTTCAAGTTCCATAGCGTACAGAATGCAGTAGTTCGCCATGTCAAGCGCGGTGTCGCGCATACTTTCCTTTACATGGGGTTTGTTTCCCTTGACAAGGCTGCCGAGTCTGTTGCATTTGTGCAGGATAGGCACAAACCCGGCTATCAATCCAAACTGTTTTACGGAGTCGGAGAATGAATTTCCGTAATCGTGATTCTTTTTCTTGTAGATTTCAAACATCTCGTCGATGATTTCTTTGAATCGGTCTGCATCCTCCGATTTGACTTTGAAGTCGCCGTTGCCGTATGGTGCTTTCTCTTCCATTGGTGTGTCGGTTTGGGTTAAACGAAATTGGCTTTATAGAAAGTCAGTGCTTTCTTGAAGATTTCAGTCTTGCAGTATCCGCAGCTTCTGGGCTCGCCGCAGATTCCTCCGCGATAGAGGCACTGAGGCACAAGATGCTGATACAATGCCGGGTCAATGTCCTTTATCTTGGCGCATACCGTCTGCCATATCTCCCTTGTTTCCTGCGATGCCTTTGTGCATAGACGTTTGTGCGACATGTTCATCAATGCGTCCGCGTTGATGATGAATGCGAGGTCGGTGGGAGCGTAGCGGTCGAACCTATTTGGAAGTTTAAGAATATCCTGAATCGCGAGATTGGAGGCTACTGCGAGATGACCGTAATCACTGCCGTTTTCCGACAGTGCCAATGCGATGTCCTCGCATACGGCGCTGAAATCCTCGCCTCCCCGGTCGGTGCGCTTGCTTCGCTGAAAGAACTGAACGCCGACATGGCTGCGTACCATCTGCGATGCGACAAACAACGGAATGTCGGTCAGTTCTACAAAGAATAACTGACTTCGGATTATCGAATGCCGATTTTTGTATGCGGTGGCAAGTGACATTTGACAATCCCTGCCTGTCGTGTATCCCGCGCATTTCCGCAACAGTTCGACATCGGTAAGTTTTGTAACCTTGACTGTGTAATCGTTCATATTTCTGATTTGATGGAAATCTTACTTCGTGAATCTATGATTTTTCGCTTCAATCCCCATATCCGCAACGCTCCAAGCCGGGCGAGTTGAAGCTGTTCCTCAAGATACAGTTTCTTGTCTGCGCTGTGGTATCCGTGGTTTGACGGTACATATTCGATATTGACATAGCAATCGCCGTATGTGTCATCGTAGGTTATTAGGCCCCAACTCCTGTAAGGGTCAGCCTCGCGGAGTTTGTCGGCGCATTTCTGATGGATGGATTTTGGAACCGCATAGTAGCGGTACATTATCTTCTTGTCTTTATGCCCATGCCCTTTCTTGAAATCGGCAAGAAAATCCGTCCAACTGCGCTTTATCTCCACTTCCGTCAGATACCCTGACTTGCTAAGTATCAGGAGGTCTGCCTCATGGTTAAGCAGACCCCATGATACATTGGGAACTATGATATTCTTGCGGATGTCGAAATGCAGCGCAAGACCTATCTCGATTTCTTCGATGGATAGTCTGGTATCGGCCATTACATTGATTTTGAATGACCGAACGCGCCTGTACCGCGTTCCGTGACCGACAGTTCTGCGACTTCCACGAATTTGGCTTTCTCCACCTTGCGGATGGTCATCTGGGCGATGCGCATACCCTTTGGCAGCATGAACCGCTTGCCCCGGTTGCAGAGGATAACGCCGACAATACCGCGATAGTCGGCATCAACCTTGCCGGGCAGAACATCGCAGTCATAACGGTCGTGGCCCGTGCTCCCTATCGGGTCGTTGGGGTCGTTGCAGATATGCAGGTATCCCTCCATACCTTTGGACGAGAATCCGCTTCTCGGCTCTATCATCGCCTCGTATCCGTCGGGCAGCTCAATGCGGAAATTGAGGGGAACCGCCTTTCTGCCGACTTCGACAACGACATCCTCGGGCAGATACACATCGTATGCCGCGGAGCCGGGTGTGGCTTTCTTCGGCATAATGCCGCCATCCTCAAGTAGAATCTTTACTTCAATAGTATTATCCATAGTCAGTTACTGGTTTTCCGTTTCTATAACTTTATTTGAATGTCGATATGGCACAACCGCATTATGTGCTGCAATTCGTGAACATATCTGACCCTGAACCTTTCACGGTTGCAGACAAAGATGAATTGCGTGTACTCCACAAGTATGAAAGTCTGCAATCCATTCTTTTCGACAATATCCTTTGTCAAGGGGATGCCCTCTATCTCGTCATATTCCGCTTCAAAAGGGTCGCCCTGTTCGCGGTCGATTTCAAGATAGGCGCCGTCATCCCATAGGCCGACAACATACATCGGCGGTGACAGCCGATTGACGGATTTACTGCGCTGGTAGACCCAATCCCCGATTTCAAGGTGGATGGCCACTTTCGGAGGCTGCGGGTTATATTCATTCTTGCAATTCTCTGCTTCCATCGAATGTAGGTTTGTATTTGTTCGTTACTACTTGGTGGATACAGTCAGCGGCCCATCCGACAAGATAAGCCATTACCTCCTGTTGCTCCACGCTGATGCTTTCTCCCATCGCCCGGTAAAGTTCCATCGCGAAATGGGTTGCTTCGTGGGCGCATTCGTTTACGCCCAAAGGTCTGCCGTTGAAGATGACTATCAGTATTCCGAACTCACGCGATGCAAGATGCTCAACATCGGCAAAGGTAGCGGCCCTTGCGCAGTCCGGGTCTACTTCTTCAAGTTCATCCCCGTTAATGCCTTTGAACCGTTCCTTTATCCAACTGAATGGAGCATCCTTGACTATCCAAAGGCGCCGGGGAAACTGGTCGTTGCCGAACATGTGGATGACTGGTTGTTTCTTCGCCATCTGTGTCAGATTGTTTCTGTGAGGTGTTCAAACAGTTCCGTCGCGCAAAGAAGGGCGTATTCATCATCCTCGTCATGGTATATTCTAATGGTCAGCCAAAGAAGACTGTAGCAAATCTGCACCGCGTATTCTTTGCCGAAGCAGCCTTTCCGCTCAATGAGCCTGTAGACGGATGTGTTTTTAATTATTTTCATATTGTGTCGAAAAGTGATTTGCCGTAGTCGGCGTTCCGTTTGTTGTTTCTGGGTTTCTTCGCCAATTCGGGTTTAACCCCCGTCTTTACTGCCTCGATAAACTCGTTGTAGAAGAGGGACTCGTAGACCCTATCCCAATCCTCGCGTACAAGAATGTCATGTATTGGTTTGTACAGATAAAGAGTTCCGTTGAATCTGCATCCGCCGCTGTATCTTGCGATGGAGAATTGCCCCGAGGATGCGTTTGTGATTACAATCGGAGGCGCAGAAGTGGATTTGTTATTTTTGCCTTTCATTTGTCACAGTCTTGATTAATACCAATGGCTCCGTTCCGAACTTCAAACCCGGATGCGCGTCAATCGTGTAATCGAATTTCGGCTCGGGCTTTATCTTCCATAGATGATGCCTGAAAACCTGGTGCATGTCATAAAGAATATCGGATTCTTTATCGTAACCCACGCCATAACTGGCCCCGCGCCCCATATTCCAGACAAGCATCTTGATTTCATCAATTTTCTGCCTTGCGTCATCGCGAATCTCCATGCGTCTGTCGAAGTCTGCGGTTTCATATTCCCTGTCTATGCCTTTTTTAAGGGCGGTTTCAAAGCCTACATCCAACTGACCGCATAGAATGCGCGAGTAATTGTCGCAGGCATTTGAAAGGACTTCAAGCTGACGGAGGTTCATTGTGACCTCAAAGCGCACATCCTTTTCCTCTTCCCTGACTGCACCGTTTGAAAAGTAATAGATTTGCAGACCGTACACTTTGGCGATTTCGTATTCCGCACGGCAGCCACGCGACTCGCGCCAGTCAAAATCAAGGAGAATGACCTGACATTGCAGAAGCATGGCTATGTCGCGCCCCATGAGTTCGTGATAGGGCAGTGTAGAATCCGGGCAGATGTCGAATGGTGTCAATGCCTCGTAATCATCCGCGACAATGCTTTTCAGCACTTCGGCACGGCGCTTGACATTCTCAATGTTTCTGCCACTGATAGGGAGCGATATGTAGACTTTCTTTTTCAACTCTGATAAAGTTTTCGGTTTTACAAATCCTCTGCAAATATAAGCAAATGCTTTTAATTAGACAAGTATTTAGTGTTATAAATACTGATTTTAACAAAGTTTTTGCTTTTATTGTTTATCGGGGATTAATGGAACCTCCCATCCTGTTTCTTGCATAGGTCAATGCCGCGAAATTCACCGCCTGCGCGTAATCCTCGCGTGACTGCATCATGCCGAGAATCATTATCGACAACTGCTCTTGGCTGACATCGCTTGTTATGTCGAGGCTTCCGTCGGCGATGGTCAGACACAGATATGCCTCGGATTTGTGGAGTAACACCCCGGCAAGATTCTTGTTGCTTTCCTTTTCTGCTTGGCTCATATCAATCCTTTGTCTTTTATGAATTTGTTTAGGTCTGTAACCCTGTATTCGTAGTATGTATGGTTCTTGCCGTGTTTGTAGGCGCGTCGCGCAATCCCTCCGACCTTGCCCTCGGATTCTATGACCCTTTCACTGCATCCGCAGTACAAGGCGGCCGCGGTCAACGGCAGCCATTGCGACTTCGTGTCATTTTCGTCCTGCTGCGGTTTGTCGGAATAGTAATAGTCGCTGAGCATCCTCGGCTTCGGGCCCTTGCACAACTCCTCCATGTAAAGAATGGCACTTCTTTTGGCGGCTCGTTCGCGCAACTCGTCCTCCGGGGTGATGAAGAATCCAAGCACCCAACTTCCTTTAGGCTTTTCCTCCTTTATCTGCCGGGCGATGCCTGTCGGGTTGATGTCGCTGAGTTCTTTGTCGGTTTCTGTGTCAGCCGGAATGTCAGTCTTAACGGATTTCGGAACGCGCAGACGCTTTTTCTTGAAACTGTTGTACGCTGCCACAATCTTGTGGATAAGGACATCGCCCCCGGATTGCAGTTCATTCCATTTGTGGATGTATTTCGATACCGTCGACGGGGTGCATCCCAATTCGTCGGCCGTTGTGACCAGATTAACGCCGTCGATGGTCATCCGTATCCCGGCGTAGACTATCGAGCGGAACGCCCTTGCCTTGGGCGGTGTAAGACGGGCATAGTATTGCTTCGACTTTTCGTTGATGATTCCTAATAATTCAGTATCCATCGTTTTATGGTGTTGATTGTTCGCTTGATTACTGTTCGTTGTAGATTTCGTTGACCATAATCTTGGCTTTGGTTGCCATTATGCTCACGCAAAGTTCCGTGTACTGGCTTTTCGGCACCGGGTAGTCGCTGATGATGTCCTTGCAGACCTGTTTTATCGCCGTCAGACGCGCATCTCCGTGGTTTTTGCACGGAACACCGAGTCTTTCTGCGATTTGGTCGTTTACTTCGGCATCGAACCTTTCCACATATTCAATCAGTTCAACCATGATATTGGAATAGCAGAATATCGGCTCATTCTCCTTGTGGCCGTAGGTCTTGCTCAACTCGTTTCCGAATGTAAAATACATCAGCGTAAGATTCGCTCCGCAGAGTTCAAGATACCTGTCTTTCTGGGCGAGAAACTTCTCAAATATCCGTGGAGGCATCTCGTGGCGCAATGCGTAGATATATTCATCCCTTACCGCTTTCAGCATCCTTGAATGCTTCTTGATTTCGGATATGCGGTTGCTTCTTCCGTATTCAACAAGCATCTCAAGGTAGTACATTACGCACTGTGTTATGAAGTGCGGCACATAGGCCATTGTAAGGGATTCTTTGCGGTCGAAAAGACTGAGCATCTCCTCGGTCGATAGGTCGCGCTCCACGACTGGCTCCCTTGGCGGAGGCAGTTTCACACCCGTATCCAATACCGGGGCGGCCTGGGTGTTGACGGGTCTGTCGTGGCTTCCCGGCGTGAACGGAAACGGCATAAAGGGCGGATTCTGCCTTTCACTTACGACATAGCCGAAGTTAAGCCTGTCAGAAGAGTGAGAGTTGTGTATTTGCCGGGATTTCATTTGTGAAAAGGTTTTTGAGTGCGTGAACCAGAACCGCGACGACAATGGAATTGCCCGCGAGTTTATAGTGCTGGGATTTGGATATGCCCGATTTGATAAGTCTGTCAATGATGGACTCGCGTACATCCATAAGGCGGTAGCATTCGCGGGGTGTAAGTCTGCGGATGCGGTATTTGGTGGATGCGCCATAGACATTGTTTGGGCGTGTCGATATGTTGGTGCTTCCGATGCTTTCGTCATAGTCGGTGCATAACTCGCTGATACCGTCTTTTGCCCTATTGAGTTTGTACGGCCGCAGACTGAAATCGGGATTGACGGTCACTCCTACATCCATTCCGCGCTTCTTGGCGGCCATTTCTTTAAGGTCTTTGGCGGTCTGTATAACCTCCTCGGGTACATCCGAGTTCGGCTCGACTACAAGATGCGGTGATTTGTAGCTTGAACTTAGAAGAATGGGCGATACCGCCGTTGACGGCTGTATTCTTCCGTAGTTCTTTCGCGGGTCGGTCATAACGGCTGGCTCGGCGACATAGATGGACGTGTTGCCTCCGCTGCTTGACGATGGGGTCAGCGTTCCCGCGATTTCGTTAAAATGCCGACTTACCACGCGCCCCTTGCCATCCCTTGAATAGCCGAGAATCATCGGTTCAAGCACCATAGAGTCTTTCTGTACGGTTGTAAGGGCGTTGGCTATATCCGTGCCTATCTCAAGTTGCTGAACCGTTCCGTCCGATGTTTCACGGCCGCGCACGGCGCAGGATTTAGGCTCTTTGGGCAATCCCCGGTCGAAGTTGAGGATGCCTCTTTCTACAAGTTCTTTCATTTCTTCTGTTGGGTTTACGATTTCAAGAATCCCGGTCATGGGGAAATTGCCGTCACGGAGATTGTTCTCGCACATGGCGCCGTATCTTGTGGTCAGTGCATAGGCGTTGCCGTTCTCTGCGGTGTTGAAAGGTATCTGAACCCCTTCCGTCACATAGTGCATGTTCGCGCTGTTGATGGTAGTCCTTATTGTCCCGGCTACTTCTGTGTTGACGCTTTTGTTGAATGTGTCAATCCAAACGCCATCCCTGTCGGGGATTTGGCCCGCTTCAAGCATCTCCTTGAGTTTTGAGTTCATTTCGCTTTCACTTATGTTTGTATCATCAATTATCAGCGGCATACTGTTTCCTCCCGTCGGTGTTGTCAGTGTGGGCGATATGCCTTTGGGATGGTAGACGCGCCCGGCGGTTGGATTCATCCGTTGGTTGTATATCTGGCCCACTTGGATTAGTCGGTCGGTGTCTTCCGTCATTTTATCCATTACGAGTGCCGGGTATCCGTGGTTTGCAAGTATGGTGGGAGCGATGCCGTCCTTGTCGTAGACGTTCCCCGCCCTATGGCCCGATGGTAGACAGTTGCAGATAATGCGGATTTCAGGTTCGTCATTCTTCGCATTCATCATTTGTCTGGTTGAAGAGGTTGTCGTTGATTTCATCCGGGTCTGACTGCGAATCCAAATCATCTTTCCGCAGGGAGTCAATATAGAACCCCAAAAATATCCACGATTCGTCAATGTCTGATTTAACCGCTTTCAGCGCATTGTCGGACATGCCATGCAGAATGACAAACTCTGATTCCATCGCGTCAGCAACGCTGTCAAATTCCAGCGAATATTGACTGTTCAGTTGAAAACTTACCGAGCCTTTATAGTCAGGTGTGCCGTTTACCCGCATAAACTCTTTCAGAAACTCTCCGATATGGCAATCCCTTGAAATCTCAATGGCAGTATAGGGGAGCGGTCGCTTGTCGTTGGCTTCGACATGACCGATTTTGACCTCAAGCTCCCATCTTGTGTCAATGTAGGTGTTTCCTATCTTGCGCTCGCAGTGTCGTTGGATTTCGACAATCTTCTTGTCTGAAAGGTAGTAGCTTTCATCGACATTCTTCTCGAGCACATCCTTTAGGCGGCGCTCTAACTTGAACGGCGCCGGGAAATAGTATTTCGCATCGCCCAGAATGCTCATCATTATGACACGCTTCCGACTTTGGGGAACGCCGTAATCCTTGGCGTTCATTATCTGGTGGTAACTTGAATAGCCGAGGCTTTCCAGATAGTTGTGCCACTTCTTGAAATCGGGCATGAACTTGTTGTTGACGAGGGCATCTACATTTTCCATCAACAGGAATTTCGGACGCTTGCTTTCTATCGCCCTCGCGCACTCCCATAAAAGGGATGACCTTGTACCCGAACCCTCCGACAGTCCTTTCTGCAACCCGGCGTTGCTGATGTCGGTGCAGGGGAACGAATATGTGAACAGGTTGAAGTCTGGTACATTCGCCCAGTCTATCTTCGATATATCGCCGTAGTTGGGGTATTTGGCGGTCAGTTCCGCAGTTGGCTGATACCCCCCCCGGATTATGTTTTCAAGAGTCTCGGCATCATCGGTGTCAAGACGCTCGTCACGGGCCGCATAGTAAGCCTTGATTGCCGTGGTGTCTATCTCGCTTATTCCGACCACCTCAAAATCAAGACCGATGGTTTCAGAAAGGATTTCAAGTGCCATTGACTGCGAACCGTAGCCGGAAAATGCTTCGAATACTTTAATTTTTTCTTTCATAGGTATTTTGCTAAATAGCCTTTGATGGTTTTATTGTGAGGATATTTGTTGCTAAGGACTTTAAGGAGATTGTTTCTATCCGACTTTTTCCCTCCTAAGAATTTAGAAGCAGATATTATACTTTCAAACTTTAGTTCTGTTTTGGCAGCAACCGAAATTAAAATTATACTCCTTTTCGCTTTTCCACTATTTTCCCTATTTGTATTTAATCCCATCTTGTATGCGTGTATCTGATTCATAGAATTATTACACCATTCTAAGTTTTCAATTCTATTGTCAGATTTATCACCGTTAATATGGTTGATTTGGGGATATTTGTTAGGATTGGGTATGAATGCCGTAGCAACAAGCACATGTATCAATTTCAATACCCTGTTGGGTCGAGAAGATAATTGAACCTGAATGTATCCATTAGTATTGAAAGAGCCTTTAAGAAATCGTTCTTTCAAATGAATAAATCCCGTATGGTTACACACTTTGCGAGGCAAGCCTTTAACTCGCCCATGCGAACTAATTTGATATTTACCCTCATAGCCAACAATGTCTTTCCATATTTCGATTTCAGCCTCCATATTCGTCATCGTTAAACAGTTTGTACTGTGTAAGGATTTTATTGCCGATGCGCTTCTCGCCCATACATTCTTCGTGAAATCGGATTTCCTGCGCTTGGTAATATTCATCATCGATTTCGCATCCTATGAAGTCATAGCCGAGCGCATAGGCCGCTATACGGCTGCTTCCGCTTCCGAGATGGGTGTCAAGTATCAAATCGCCCGGCTTGGCGAATTTGTCAAGAATCCACGCATAGAGCGCGACGGGTTTCTGTGTGGGATGTATGCGGTTTTCCTTTGCCGACTGACGAGCCGCGCTGTATCTGAATATCTTCGCGGAGCAATCGAAAGTGGTAAGCGCAAGCTCGCACATCGCGAAAGACAGATTCTCGGGTTGCTCCTTATCCCAGACAATCCAGCATTTGGCGTTAATGGGTATCCGGGTAATGAAATGGTTTGCCCCGAAGATTATCGCATTCTTGCTGACGCGCATCAGTTCCTTAAAGAACTCTTCCGAGGGTGCGTCCTTATCCCATCCCTTGTAGTCGCGCCCTTTCTCGCGCATCAGCCGTCCGCTTGTGCAGATGTCGATGCCGTAAGGACAATCGCAAAGGGCGATGTCAACGCTTTTGTCTTCCATTGTCTTTAGAAGTTCAAAGCTGTCTCCGTGGATTATCTCGCTTCGTGGATTCATTCGTCAAACAATGATTTCTGATTAACCTTTTGATTCTTGCCGCGCTTCCTGCGGTCTTCAAGTTCCACCATGTCGAACATCGACGGAGTGCTCCTGTATGTGGCGAGCATCTGCGTTGCGTCCCGGTAGAAATTCTTGTCGATTTCAAAACCGTATGCCCTGCGGTGCAGATTGCGCGAGGCGAGCAATGTCGTTCCGCTTCCCGCGCATGGGTCGATAACAACATCGCCGGGGTCGGTGAAGATACTGATTAGTTTCTCAAGCAACGGCACGGATTTCTGCGTTGGATGGATTTTCGGAGTCTTGTTGTCGCGGGGATATTCCATACAGTTGAAGACCATCTGACCGCCGTTGTTGAACTTCGGCAGTTTGTCGCGGTAGAGGATGACTCCGTATTCGCAGTTGCCGACAATCTTCATGTTGGCTTTCAAGACCTGCGCGCTGAAATTCTTCCGAAACACCAAAGGGATGTAGTGGGCGAATCCATACCGCTGGCCGAGTTCGATGAAGTACATCTTCTGCTCAAAGGCGCAGAAGATAATCATGCACGGCGCTTTCCCGGATTCCTTTGGCTCTTTGACCAGAAGTTTAGAACAGAAGTGCATGAACTCCGCTGGCTTGAAATTGCTGTCGGTGTTGAAAAACTGCTTGCCCGCAAGTTCGGACTCGCCATTCCTGTTGTCACCGTCCACATACCATGACGGATTGGATGCATAGGCGTTGTTTCCGAGGTTGTAAGGCACATCAGCGATGATTAGTTGCGCCTTGCAGTTCAACCATCTTTTCCAATTCTGGAAATTATCGTTAAAAAGTTCTACGTCTTTCATTTTATAGTTTGGTTAGTTAGAATGGTACTTCATCGTTGGGGTCAGCCGGGGCGAAGACAAATCCGTCATTACTGTCATTGGAGTCTGCCTGCTGAAATGGGGATGCCGACTGCGGCTGCGATTCTTCCATGCCCTCCCAAGGCAGCATCGTGTCGGGGAGTGTCGGCTGGTTGATAGAATTGTTCTGCTTCGCGACAATCAGATTGTTCATGTCGGCATGGTAATCCACAACCTCGCTTTCGCTTTTGTTCCAAGGGATGTATCGGCCGTTAATGGCGTTGAATTTGAAGTAAGCCTCGCCCGGTTGACCGAGATGCCTGAATTTGACTTTCTCGACCCTTACAATGGTATAGTTCTTATTCTCGTCGCGCTCGCGGTGGACGATGATGCCGAAATCCGCTTTGTTGTAAAAGTTGGCGGAGCCGTTAATGTCATACAGTGTTGGGATACCCCCGTTCACATCTTTTTTAATCTTGGTGGGGTGCGCCATCAAAAAGACAAGCACATCATTCTGCTGCGCGAAATTTGTAAGTTTGTCAAGCACACGCGAGATATACTGCGTTTCACTTTCATGCCCTTTCTGCTCGTTCTCAAGACGGTTGAACGGGTCTATGACCAGGATGCGGATTCCGCGTTTCCTTACAAGGTATTTGGCTTTGTTCAGCACGTTCTCGATTGTGTATTCATCCTCGGGCAGAATATGAAAGAAATTGTCCTGATAGTATTCCTTTGCATGTTTGTACTCCTGCGGCTGGATGTTCTCACCGCGCTCATCGACGGATTGCAGACGCTTTCCGCACAACTTCTCGATAATCTTCACGCCATGATATGCCAAAGGCACGTTTTCAGGCGAGAAGAATGCAACCTTGAAATTGTAGAAGATGTTGAATCTGACGCACATCTCGTCAATGAACTCCGACTTTCCGCTTCCGGGGATACCTGTGACAACCGCGAGGCGTTTGGTTTCAAAACTGCAAAGGGCATCGAAGTTCGGATGACCGACAAGAAAGCCTTTCTGCAAACCGTTCTGATAGATTGCATCAAGGTCTTCCTCGTAGTCGGCAAGCGTGAAAACACCGTCGACCTTGACCTCCTTTGCCTCTTTAAGGCATCTTTCAAGACTTTCCTTTCCGTATTTCTGAAGATGCTCGTTGGCATCCTTGCAGTCATCGCCATAGGTCACAATCCTGCATCTTTCGCTGCCGAATCTGCGGATAAGCTCATCGCGGAGCAACAGTCCTTTCTTGTCGGTATCGACCGCGATATAGATAGTTTCCTTATCCTCAAACCATCCGTCCACAAAATCGTCAAGATATGACAGATTCGCGTTGGCGCCGTTCGGTACGCTGATGCAGTACGGCTTGCCGATTTCGACAAATGACAGGCAATCCATCTCGCCCTCGGTAATGATACATTCAGGCTGACCCGTGATAGCGTCAAGATTGTAGGGAATCAGTTCCGCTCCGCTTTCAAGCATGAAATGCTTCGACCCGGTGCGGTATTTGACATTGATTAGTTCATTGTTCAGATAATAGTTGAACTGCACAGTGTTCATCTGCTTGCCGTCCTGCGGCATGAACTGCATCCCCTCGTTTATCCGCATACGCTCAAGAACCCATTCCGATATGCCGCGCTTGTTGAACCATTCGACAAGTTTGCGCGACAATGCCGTGATGGGTCTTGGCGTAGGCCTGCGGTATTGCTTTCTTGGCGAGTCGGTGTTTCTTTCCCCGATGTGGATTGTTCCTTTCCACTGGCAATAATGGCACTGCCATACGCCTTTATCCAAGTTGACAGAAAGACTCTTGTCACGCTTGTTTTTGCGCTGGTCATGGCAATGGGGGCATAGAACCTTTATGTTGCCGCTGGTGCGCCCTAAAGGTATCTCTATTCCAAAATCGCTGTAGTTTTTCATCGGGGATGGTCGCGGAGGAGTTAATCTTCGTACTTGATATAGTCAAGAATCTTCACGCGCTTGATTCCGTCAAGTCGCATGTCATAACCCTGTTCAAGATGCTGGTTCATTATGTTGGTGGCTTCGACAATATTCTCGGCGCATACAAGCATCTGGTATTTGGTTTCCTTCTCCTTGCCTGTGTCAAGGTCTGTGAACACATCGATGACGGTTGCCTTGAAGAATGATTTGTCATCCTCCTTTTCGTTGACTATTTCCCGGATGTCGCTTCTGAAAACCGCCGTAACATCGACCGTCATATTGGGGTACAGTTCATAACCTTTGGTTTCTGCCTCTCCGTGTAGTTCCGCATCCACGATATAGTGCTCCTTGACCTCTTTCTGCTCGCCTGAGTCAAGTGTCTTTTCGACTTTAAGTTTAATCTCGTACAACATGGTTAATTCAAATGTATGTCAAGCAATAAATCTCTTTGGGCGCCGCTGAAAGGGTAGATTCTACGCGCCATGATGTCGGCCGATGCCATGATTATGCGGAGCGCCGACTGGCTCATTTCCATAGCCTTGATAAGTCCTCCGCTGATTAAGTCCTCCGGGCCGTTGATTGTGATGCAGCTTCCGTCTGCGAATATCTCGACCTTGAAGATGCCGATTGGGATGTCGTTTGATTTACTGCCTAAGTAGTTCATAATTGAAGATTGAAAGAAATGCTCCCGCCGCGAGTGCGCTGCCGGGCGACGGGAGCATGGGATTCAGAATGGTAAATCGTCCTGTGGTTCAAGCGATGGTGCGCTCTCGATTTGCTCGGGAGTCGGCGTGTTGGATGTCGGCGTGCGTTCCTCGAGGTCGCCGATGAAGTAATTCACGCCCTCCTTGCGCTGGTCCTTTGGCGGCGCGCATGATACGGAGTGGGTGTAGGTTCGCGCCTTGTCGCCGTCGCCGAATGTCTGCGGCTTTGACTTGGCGAAGATTGCTATGTTCAAGAAGATGTTGGTAGTGCCATCCTTTAAGGTCACTTTCTTCATGAGTTCCTTGGGGATTTTCGACAGGTTGATTGAACCCGTCAGAAAAGAGTTTGCATTTGCCATGTTATGCTCTGATTAATTGTTTGTGATTCTCTTCGATTATCTTCTCAGCCATTTCGACACGCTCCTCGATTAGGCCGATAGCCTCCTCGTCGCGTTCGATGCGCACAATGTGGATTGGATTCTCCACAAAGGGGCAGTAGGTGATGAAGTCGCAGAACTGCGCTTCCGTACATGCCATGTGGTTCTGACACTGGTAGTAGTAGTCGGGATTGACCTTTTTAAGACTTTCGTTGTCGCTGATTTCGGTCACATACTGCGAGTATGTACTCAGTGTCGGGCATTTGATTTCGATGCAGCCCAACACGTCATCCTCTTTTGTCATTCCGTCCGGGGAGGATGCAAGATGCGGGATTTTTGGATGGCGGCATAGACCGACCTCCTCGACTTCGCGCCCGGTCTGCTCGACATACAGATTGCGGGCGTTCTCCTCCTGCTCAGTGCCGAAACGCATAGCCTTTGACTGGCTTGTTGTCTGGTCTATGTAGTATTTCAGCATTTCATCGTCATTGACGATTTCGGGGTTGAGGGCGCGTTCCCCGGCAAGTTGGTTGATATACGTCTTCGCCGTATCCGAGAATGCCTTGTCTTTGCTTCGGCCGCTTTTCATCAGCACACCGACTTTGCTCCCGGTCACGAGGCCGAGGCGTTCGCGATACCATTCGATAGTTCGCTGTTCCTGATTGAAGTTTACCATACTGAATTATATTTGGGGGTTCGGTGCGTCCATGCCCTCGGCGGGTGCCGGGGCGGTCTTTACCTCGCCTGTTTCTGTGTCCACGATTGTATTCTCTGCGTTGTCGGCCGATTGCGCGGTCTGCGCCTCGGTCTGCGTTTTCGGCTGGGCCGCGGCTTCTTTCTTGCCGCGTTTGCCCGCGTTCTTGGCGATGTCGTTCAGCTTGTTGCTCTTCGCCTCCTTGCTGTTGCGGATGGGGGCCATGACTTCCTCTACAGTTGTGTCACCATCCTTGAGTGACTGCTGGATGCCGAGAAGAAGCGCGATTTCATCGGCCTGAATCTGGTTGACCGTATGCTTGCCGCATAGTTTGACAACCTCCTCCTCCGTGATGCCGTACTGGTCGTTGAAGTAGCGGATGGCTTTCATGCGGCGCTTGATGAGTTCCTCCTCGTCAGACAAATCGCCCGTGATAAGTCTTTGGGCGGCGCCGTAGACCTTATCCGTGATGGCTTTGGGTACGACTGCGAAGACCGCGTTGCGGTATGCGATTGCGTTGGCGGCGTTGCCCGTGACGGTTATCATGTCATCGGAGAATCTTCCGTACTTGCCGACAATGGAGCGGCGCACCTCAAACGCGACTGCATAGTTATTCTCCAAATCCCATGCGATGCCGCGTGAGATGACTTGTGTGTCGGTCACGCCCACAACCTTGGCCTCTGCGCGGAGATTGCCGAACTGCTGCGCGATGATTTTCGCAAGATGAACCGAGGGCCCCATGATGGGCTTGCCCGCTCTTGGGAGCGCATAGCCGCAAGTCTGGGCGGTTTCCCTGTCCATTGTGGCGATGGCGATTGAATTGTTCAGACACCGGGCGATGTTGCGCGGATACTGATGGGCAGTCGCTACTTGAATATCGACATTGGCGCGTTCGATGCCGTCGAAACTTCCCGCAAGCTGAGCCTGCGTCGGGGTCTGCAACTGAGCGACCTCATAACCTGAAATCTCTTCCATAGTGGATTGTTTTTTTATTGCCGTCTTAAACCTTTCGGCCTTGGTTTGTCGGGAGGGCAGGAGTCGAACCTGCTGTGCGGATTATTCACGGCCGATAATTCATCCGCGGCCCCGCCATTGGGGTTGGCATTCACCGATTGTCGGCCTCCCATGCGCCCCGGCTGCTGGCTGCTTGCCGGGGCAAAGTGGTTATCAAATTCATGGCCTCTGCCATAGGACTTGCCTCTCTTGGCAAACCCTCTTTATCTTTTCCGCTTTCTGCGGTTTGAAAGTCTGAATATCTCGATTACCTTGTCGACGTCGATTATCATCCATCGCCCGTACTGGCTTATGGCGGTGTCAAGCAATCCATCGGATTTCATTCGGTATATTGTCGATTCAGACGTGCCGAGGATTTCGGCAAGTTCCTTAATCGAGTTCACATACCACCGCTGACCATTTTCGCCATTGGGTTTGGGAGGCTCCTTTCTGCCGACATTCTCCATCCATTCTGTCTGCATCTCAAAAAGCTGACGGGGTGTAAGAAGATGAATGGGGGTGTCAAGACCGATTTCAAATGTCGCTACGGCCGCCATTATTCCGTCCTTGTAATTACCGCGTGGGTATTTGCGCGGGCGTTGACTTCAAAGACCATCCCGGTGGATGCCTTGACCTGCGCGGCCGTGGCGCGAAGCGTATTTTCTGAGAAAAATTTAAAAGGCACTCGCAAAGACTGACCCTTTTCAAGCTCTAAAAGAGCGGGTTGCAGTCTGTCGCCCCGATTAATTTTCTTCGTATCCATTTGGTGTATATTAAAAATAAGTATTATCTTTGCCGCTGAAATCGAATATTAAGTATTTAATAAATTCTGCAATCAGTATTTGTTAAGTATTTAATATGGTTTCAACGCTGCAAAGTTAATGCAAAATACTTAATCCTGCAATAGCAATAATCAGTATTTAATAATTCTTAACATTTTGACTTATGACTGACGGAGAAAAATTAGAGGAGATTCAGCAGTACTCGGGACTGACTTGGAAGGAACTCGCCCAAAGGGTAGGTCTTGCGTCGGCGCAGACTTTCACCGACATCCGCAACAAGAAGCACGGCATATCGATGAAACTCGCCAATCGCATTGTAGAGGCGTACCCGGACATAAGGCGCGAATGGCTGATGTTCGGCATGGGCGCGATGCTCAAGCCAAAGGAGGAAAAGGGCATCAACCTCTATGACGCATCCTCCGCCAATGGCGGTGAGGCAATCAGCGAGGGGCGAATGGTCGGCAGAATCGATGTGGGCTCCTGTTTCCCCCACGCGGAAATCGCGGTGCGGAACAATAGCGACAGTATGACCGAATACCCGGTCGGCTGCATCCTTGTACTGAAGAGGGTCTGCGATTTTGACCTTATGATACCCGGCGCCAATTATCTTGTCGAAACAAAGGAGTTCAGCGTTGTCAAACGCTATCAGAAAGGAAAGGATGACGCGCATATCGCGCTCTATTCATCCAATCCGTCTGCATACCCGGATGGCAGACTGGTCTATGAGCCGTTTGAAATCCCTATGGATTCGGTTAAAAGGGTGTTCAGTGTCATCGGCTATATCTATACCCAAGCGACCGATATAAACACGCTCTGACGGAAAGTTTCTAAATATTAAGGTGTAATCAAAAATCAGTAACGCATGATTTCAATCAAGCGGAGCATATCCTTTTCCGTTGAGGTAAGGGGTAAGAAATCGGACGATGCCCGGACCAGAAACAAGAAGCCTGTGGAGGGCAGACTTCGGTGCGTCGTTGTGTGGAAAGGCCAGAGGGTGCGTCTTGACGCTCAATATACAGTCAATCCCGAATACTGGGAAACCGCTCTGCAAAGGTGCCGCGCAAAGTCAGTCCACGGCATCAGCAAAACCCCGGCATCGACCATCAACAGACATATCGACGAGTTGGAAGACCTTGTTAACGGCGTTTTCGCCTCTTTTGAGGAAACCGACTCGGCGCCTACAAAGGAGCAGTTCATGCAGGCATACAAGGCACTCACCGAAAAGGACGGCCAAAAGAATGATGCAGACAAAAGCAATGCAAAGGACGATTCCATCTTTCCAATCTTCGATGAATACATCCGCGAGAATGTCAACAACGGCAGATGGAGCGAAAGCGCAAGGAAGAAAAACGAAACAATCAAACGCCATTTGAAGAAGATGTCCCCGAATCTGACGTTCGATGAACTCAACGAGAGCGGAATGACAGACTTTATCCAGCATCTCTCAAGTATCCCGGACAAGGAGAAACGGGTAGGCCTTAACAATGACACCATTAAAAAGGATATTGGATTCATCAAGGCGTTCCTCCGTTGGGCGCAGGAAAACGGATATGTGGGCGAGAGCAAGTTTCTTCTGCAAAGGGTGCGCCTTAAAAGCACGCGCAAGGCGGTTATTTTTCTGACGTGGGATGAACTGATGAAAGTCTACAACCATGATTTCGGCAATCTGCATTATCTAAGCCAAGTTAGGGATGTGTTCTGCTTCTGCTGCTTCACTTCGCTAAGGTATTCCGATGTCCGCAATCTGCGCCGCTCCAACTTCAACGGCAATTCATTCACGTTCACTACCATCAAGACCAATGACACGCTTACAATCGAACTGAACAAATATTCAAGGGCGATTTTGGATAAGTATGCTGATGTCAGACTCCCGGATGACAAGGCTCTGCCAGTCATATCGAACCAGAAGATGAACGACTACATCAAGGAAGTGGGGAAGAGGTGCGGTATCGTCGCCCCTGTCACGATAACCATCAACAAGGGGAGCAAACGTATCGATGAAACGCATCCCAAGTGGGAACTGCTTTCATCCCACGCGGGAAGACGCACCTTTGTGACAAACGCCCTGATGCTCGGCATACCTCCGACTATCGTGATGAAGTGGACCGGGCATAGCGACTACCGGGCGATGGAACCCTATATCGACGTGATAGACGAATCCGCGAAGAAAGCGATGGCGGCCTTTGACAAGACTCCGAATAATGCTCCCGGAAACGTGGGGGCAGATTTGGGGGCAGAAAAGTGACAACGTATGATAGCGAGTGCAAGGTTAAATAATACTGCATCCTCGCAATAATGCGGTTTTACAATGAGTTATAGAATATGAAAGTGAATGGGAAACCAGCGAGAAGAGCCTCCAGCTCCACTTATGGCATCCG
>JAAGKN010000006.1_pt1 | contig 93862 bp, 77 predicted proteins | sample 6206371 | NCBI WGS metagenome assembly JAAGKN01 (sample SAMN11533720, study PRJNA540317) | gut metagenome | isolation source: fecal pellets from male and female animal of same cohort | host: Peromyscus leucopus | place: USA:CA | collected 2017 | reverse complement strand
CGATCTCGCCAACAACTTCAAGTCACGGTTAAAGCGGGACAGGGTCCTGTTATATTCTTTGTAGGCCGCCTCACCGGTTCTCCTTCCACTCAAAAAAGGAAATAAATAAAGGGATTCCTTTGCCGTACAAGCGGACAACTCATCCAACAGCCGCAACGCCCCGGAGGGAATCTCCAGCTGTATGAGAGACCCGCTCTTTTGTCGGTGATACTGCAATATCCCATCCCGGATATTCTCCCATTTCAAATGCGTGAGATCCACAAACGCTATCCCGCTGAACGCGAACATCAACCGAACGGTCAACTGTACACGCCGCAAGGACGGATCCTCCAACGGGGCGTTAAACATACGCTCCAGCATCTCTCGCGGCAACGCCTTCTTCCGCTTGCTTTCAACGCCCGTGAAGACATCTTTGAACAGGTTGGGTACAAAGGGAGCCTCGTTCGCCTCCACGGCTAAGTTATAAATGTGACGAATCCGACGCATATAGGTAGACACCGTATTCAACGAACGGCCCTTGTCCAACAACCATGACTGATAGCACAAAAGCCTGTTCCTATTAATATAGGCATAAGGAATCGCCTCCATACCGCAAAAGCACTTGAACGAGTTCAAGGCATCTTGATAACTCTTCGCCGTGGAATACCGTTTTTTCTCACGCAGACAAGCCATGTAGATGGACAGGCCCATAACAAAATCTTCTTCTTTTTTCATATCTTCTCCTTAATAAAAAGGCCAAAAATACTACCTTTGTACACTATTAATTAAGTAAACCATATTTAGAGTAAAAACATTACCATGAAGAGATTTTGGAGTATTCCACTTATGCTCATGCTATTCGCATGCCAAACTCCCAAAGAGAGTAGAGAGGAATTATCGCTTGCCGGTTGCTGGGAATTACGATTGGATTCAACAGATGTCACCGAGCAAGTTCAATTACCGGGTACCACGGACACCAACCAAAAAGGATACCCTAACAATGACAAGGAGGAGACAACTCATTTGTCTAGGCCCTTCCGCTATCAAGGTAAGGCTTGGTATCAGAAAGAGATCACGATTCCGGAGAGCTGGGAAGGCAAGAGCATTTGGTTAATCTTGGAGCGAACAAAACCGACCCAAATATGGGTAGATAGCATATATGTCGGTTCATCCGACCATATTTCCACCCCTCAAGAATACGATCTGTCCGCATATCTCCGGGCTGGGAAGCATCACTTGACCATTCTAGTCGATAACGGCTTGAGCGTACCGCCCCAATTATTGGACAATTCACACGCTTATACGGAATCCACGCAGACAAACTGGAACGGTATTATCGGAGACCTAAAATTGGAAGCCCGTCCGCAATTCCATATCCGCCGGATACAAGTATATCCACATGCGGATCAAAAAACGGTGGACGTAAAAATAAAGCTTTCAAATCCATTCGAGCAAATGATAGTAGCCGCCGTTCAAATAGAGATGGAGGCTTTCAACACAGACTTAGAGCACCATATCAAATTCAATAAGAATATCGTAGTTCAACAAGATGAGATCGTATTCCAAATACCAATGGGTGATGACGCCTTGGAATGGAGCGAGTTCTCCCCTACCTTGTATCGCTTGACAGCGAACATCCAAGGAGAGAATATCCAAGATAGCCAAAGTACTACTTTCGGGTTAAGAGATTTCAAAGCAGAAGGAACACAATTCAACATCAACGGATTGACCACCTTCCTTCGTGGAAAACACGATGCTTGCGTATTCCCGCTTACAGGCCATGTACCGATGGATATCGCAGCATGGAGACGCTATTTCCGGATCGCCAAGGAATACGGTATCAATCACTGCCGTTTCCATTCATGGTGTCCTCCTAAAGCTTGTTTCGAGGCGGCCGATATCGAAGGTTTTTACCTCCAACCGGAACTACCTTTCTGGGGAAAGATGGAAAAGGGCGATACCACTTTGATCCATTTCCTCACCAAAGAAGGATTACAAATACAGGAGGCTTACGGGAATCACGCCTCTTTCGTCATGATGGCGATCGGCAACGAGCTTTCCGGGGATCAAGACGCGATGGTAGACATGATCGCCCGTTTCCGTAGCGAAGACGGACGGCATTTATACGCATCTGGATCGAATGACTATCTAGGCTTCAACGGCCCTGCGGCGGGTGACGATTACTTCACGACCTGTCGAGTCCCCGGCGCTAACGTATTCAGCAACCATATCCGGGGTTCCTTCTCTTTCGCAGACGCAGAGGACGGCGGTTATATCAACCATACCTATCCAAACTCGGTCATGAATTTCGAATCCGCTATCGAACAATGTTCATTGCCTATCATCGGACATGAGACCGGGCAATTCCAATGTTATCCGAATTATGAGGAAATCAAAAAATATACCGGGGCACTAAAACCTTGGAATCTGGAGATATTCCGCAAACGACTGGGCGAGTCCGGTATGGCCGGACAAGCGGATGATTTCTTCAAGGCTTCCGGTAAATGGATGGCGCAACTTTACCGGGCCGAGATGGAAATGGCGTTCCGTACTCCGGGAATGGCCGGCTTCCAATTATTGGATTTACAGGATTATCCGGGACAGGGCACGGCGTTAGTCGGTATCTTGGACGCATTTATGGATAATAAGGGCTTGATAACCGCCGAGGAATGGAAAGAATCTTGCGATGATGTCGTATTATTGGCTCTCCTGCCTAAATTCTGTTACTCCGGGAATGAGGCGCTCAAAGGCTCCATCAAGGTAGCGAACTATACACCTACCGCTTTAAAAGGGAAACAGCTAACTTGGACCTTGACGAATAGTCAAGATCAAGTAATCGCCCAAAACAACATACCGCTGCAAATCAATCAAGGGACGTTGGCCGAGGTAGACCCATTAAATATCGCTTTACCTGCCATTCAAGAGGCTGAGACCTATACTTTACGGCTGGCGATCGAGGGCACGGATTATCACAATCATTATCCGTTATGGATTTATCCGGAACATAATAACGTGCAAATCCCTACGGATATCAATGTTATTAAGAAATGGGATAAACAGGCCGAGAACTTATTGGCGAACGGGGCGAAAGTATTGTGGTTCCCGGATGCCAAGACTTACAAGAGCGTGACGGTAGACGGGTTATTCCAGACAGATTACTGGAATTACCGGATGTTTAAGTCCATCTGCGAATGGGTAAAGAAACCGGTCTCTCCGGGTACCCTCGGATTATTAATGAATCCCTCTCATCCGGCTTTCACTCATTTCCCGACGGATTTCCATACAAACTGGCAATGGTTCACGATGATAAAGAATAGCCATCCGTTGATACTGGACCAGCTTCCGGATAATTACAGGCCAATCGTACAAGTGATCGATAACGTGGAGCGTAATCATAAATTAGGGATGATCCAAGAATTCAATGTCGGCCCGGGTAAGTTATTAATCTGTATGACAGACTTGGAAACCCAACAAGAATACCCGGAAGCCCGCCAATTATACCATAGCTTATTAAGTTATATGGATTCCTCCGAGTTCTCGCCTCAGATGACATTAACGCCCGCTCAATTGATCGAGTTATTCACGCATCAAGTCGGAGATTCGAAGATTAAGGAATTAGGGAATATCTCGTATGATGAGTAAGCGAGATGACAAATATACGATCTAATCCTGTCTTTTTAATAGATATAAGGCGTATCTTGTAACACTACCTTTTGAGAGAGATTGCCAAGTAGAGGAAAGAGGATAGCTATATATGGCGCTTTTTACTCAAAAAGGCCGCTTTTTATACACGATAGGTCATGAAAGCCTACGCAACTAGTCGTGTTAGGCAACGCCAATAGTCACGTTGGGCATCGAAAGCAGTCATGAATAGGGTTATGAACTGTCATGAATAGGCATCATAACCCTATCATTTCCCCATCGTAACCCTATGAGATAGCCCAAACAACCCATAAGACATGAATTACGATGAACTAATTTCGCTAGAATGAAAGGCTATTTTTTGACATCTATCTATTTAACAGATGATTACCGATTTTCTCTTGCGTATTTAGGAGCGAGCTGTACTTTGTCCCGGGAAAATCGATTCTCCGGGACTTAACTTTACAATTTGTCAATTTGATTATTCTGTCGAAAGACACCATCTTATTAAGGCATTTAATTCGTCGCATGGAAAGGAGCCTTGAATTCCGGACGGAGCGTACAGGTATCTTCCAATGGGAAATCCCGTGGGACCTCTTGCGTCACCTCCCCGGTGGCTGCCCATTCAGCCCCTCTTAGTAAGGTTACCTGAAAACCCGTACACTCCATCGAGTAAATCATATTCGGGTCATTGCCGCAATGCCCCAACAAATCGACAAAGACACGCCCCTTCCCCCATTTCACCGTCCACATCAACGGTTCATGGCGTCCACGCTCATAAGCGGTAGCCAATATCTCCACATTCCGTACCGGACCACGCAAGCGGGTATAAATCTCGTCCTTAAAATGTTTCCATCTTATAGGCAGACCTTTCAAAATAGGGTGCTCCGGCGCACGATGCTCTAGGATCGTCTCATGCTGCAAGCCATGATAACCCGCATAACCGGGTGTATAATCGTATACATATTTGCCCTCTTTCCAATACAGGTAAGGACCGTCTTTCTCGTTTCGCCCCTCCCAAGCTCCCATGCCGATTATCTCGTTGTACGCTTTCCAACCGGCCATAGGTACCACGGAGGAATGGATAATCACGACCCCACCACCATCCGCTACATAGTTCTCGAAAGCTTTTTGGACAGGCTCGGGCCAGACTTCACCTCCGTAATTAACAACAACCAAGTTATATTTAGCGAAATCGGGCTTAAAGGTATTTATATCTCCTCCGAAATCCGGGGTAAAGACGAAATCCACCTTAAACATTCCACTGTTCTCTAAGATCTGCTTCATGGCCTCGCAAGCACCTCGCCAATAATGACTGCCATCTTGCCCGGCGATCATCATCGTTTTTATCACCTTTTTCTGGGCGTAAGAGGTTGAGGCTGATAAGGCGCAACAGATAAGCGCTATAAAATAGATATACTTTCTCATGGTTGTTGGGGGTTAAATTTTTCACTCTCGGGGCTCCATTCGATACGGTCGTAGCAACGGGTGGTTCGCAAATTATATCCTCGCTCATCAACCGTAAACTTCCCATCCTTGAAATAATCGATATATAACTCGGAGATCCCGTCATTATTACGATCCTCCACCGTAAGCGTATATTTATCTGTCACATAGATCTCATCCGATATATATTGGATCTCTCTCGTATAATTATCCACGATCACGTAATAAAACTTAAACAGGTCAAAAGTAGGGTAATGCCCATTATCCCGCCCGAAAAGCATGACCTCCTCCATAGCGGCATCATCATCCATATTCGCTAAAACGGATTGTTGAAACCAAAAGCCGTCTTTTTGCGCTTGCGGAGGAATCCGGTCCCAACCCTCTTGATGGGCTGTCACCCGGAATTGGGCATGGGCACCCATACAAACAAAAAGCAGGAGAACCCAATAAATCAATTGTCTTATCATGTCTATCATTTTTAATTATTATTCATATTTATAAGGCACAAATGTAATGATATGTCTCTTATTGATTATATTTGTCTTGTATTAAATTCACCTTTAATCTAAATATATTATGAGCGATCAACCAATAGATTTTACGCAACGTAACATAGCCATCGACATCCTCCGGGCCGTCACGATGTGTGTGATGATCTTCGAAAGCGTACATCAAATTAAAAATTTAAACTTTAAAACATATCGCTATATGAAAAAGATTATCGGACTATTCTTGCTTATATGGGCCATAGGTTCGGCCCAAGTTTCCGCCCAATCAGAGACAAACCGTTTAGATAGTATCATGCCCGTACGAGGCTTGGCCATCGCCGCTCCATCCGGAAGTACATAAAATCGTATTCGCTTTAGTAGACGAGTTGACGGATGTTTTCGAGACTCAATTATTCCATGCAGGGATGGACGAGGTCTTTTATATCGGACATGATAGTTGCGCCCGTTGTGGCGGACATGACAAGGCTGAGTTATATGCCGGTGAGGTCACTAAAATACAAAATCACTTAGCCTCACAAGGCAAACGATTGATGATATGGGGAGACCGCCTGATCGATGGCAAAACTACCGGGATCGGCGCTTGGGAAGCCAGCATGAACAATACCTACCGTGCGATCGACTTGATCCCGAAAGATGTTTTTATCTGCGACTGGCATTATGAGCGTGCCGAGCAAACCGCTGTTTACTTTGCCATGAAAGGCTTCGACGTTGCTACATGCCCTTGGCGTAAACCTCAGATAGCGCTTCAACAGGTAGATGATATGATCCATTTCCGCCAGCATTCAAATCCGGAAATGTCTCGCCATTTCCAAGGAATTATCGAGACAGTCTGGTCCGGTGCAGACAGTTTCCTCGAGGCCTATTATAACCCGACTACCTATAAGCAAGAGGTCTCGGACGCTGTCACGGTCAAGAAACTGATTGAGAAATATAAGGCCTTGGAGAATCGGTGAATGTAATTTAGGTCATAATTCCTGTAATCCATCTACAAAAGTTTCTCTGGATTTCATCGATCTTTGCCGTTGCAATCGAAAAGGGATAAACAAACCAAGAAGTAGAACTTATTAAAATAGCAATTATGACACTAAACGAATTCTTAAAGTACGTAGAAACAGGAAAGCCTCTTAAAGGAGACGAGATCCATCAGTTTATGAACGAGATGAGCGATGAGGCCAGACGCATTACATTCGAGTTAAACGGCTCATATCACGATCCCGAGGAAATCCGTGAGCTGTTATCCCGCTTGTTTAATAAGCCGGTCGATCCGTCTTTTCGTGTATTCCCCCCGTTCTATACGGATTTTGGGAAGAATATCACGGTAGGTAAGAACGTTTTCATCAATGCTTGCTGTCATTTTCAAGATCATGGCGGGGTGACACTGGACGACGGTTGCCAGATCGGGCATAACGTGGTCTTTGCCACCCTCAACCACGGCTTCGCCCCCGAAGACCGGAGCACTACCTACCCTGCCCCGATCGTTCTGAAAAAGAATGTCTGGGTAGGCTCGAACGCAACGATCCTATCCGGCGTAACCATTGGGGAGAACGCTATAGTCGGAGCCGGCTCGGTAGTTACTAAAGATGTACCGGACAATGCCATCGTGGGAGGTGTTCCCGCCAAGGTCATAAAATACATCCAATAGCCCGTAACACCGATTACGACATCTGGGATTTCCGATATTCATTCGGGGTACACCCCACGGTCTTCTTGAATATGCGGCTGAAGTGCTGGGAGTATTGGAATCCTAGGTCGTAAGCGATTTGGCTGACGGTCTTGTTTGTCCCTACTATCCATTCTTTCGCTAAGGAAATAATCCGGTCTTGTATATTTTCTTGGGCAGTTTTCCCTGTCTCTTTCTTGATCAGATCACCGAAATAGTTCGGGGACAAACAAATCTTCTCGGCGAAATACCGTACAGTAGGTAGCCCCTCCTGTCTTAACAGATCGCTTTGCAGGTATTCATCCAGTAATCGTTCGAACCTCACCAACACATCCTTATTCGTCTCCGCACGGGTCGTAAACTGACGGTCATAAAAACGCAGGCAATAATCGAGCAGTAACTCGATATTCATCGCAATCAGCCGTTTGCTATGCTTGTCGATGGAGTGCTCCAACTCGATCTGGATTTTCCTCAGGCAATCCACGAAGATCCCCTTCTCTTCCTCAGAGAGATGTAACGCCTCGTTTGATTCATAGGAGAAGAAAGAATAACGCTTGATGTCCCGTCCCAAAGCCGTACCACGGATCAAGTCCGGATGGAAAAGCAACCCATGCGCCAAAGGCCGGGTCCCATCCTTAAGCTCAATACCCGTCACCTGCCCGGGAGCGAATCCTACCACGGTGCCTTCTTGATAATCATAATATTGCCTCCCGTACCGGATATCCCCGCACTTCGTATCTTTTAGGAAAAGTCCGTATATACCATAATTAACCCGGAAATTAGTAGGCCATGTCTCGGACTTGGATAAATCTACCACGCTCACCAAAGGGTGCAACGTCTCCAAGCCAAACATCTTGTTGTATTGATCAACGGTATCGATCTTTATTAGATTCTCCATAAGGCTATCTGTTTTATTGGTCTCAAAGATAAACATTCCCAATATAACAACCTCATGCCATCAGGCAAAATCCATAGAACCGGATGATATCGTATTAAAATATGTATTAAAGGAAAATTTAAAAAGAGGAAGGAGAAATAAAAAGCGGTCTGGACGGGACTCGAACCCGCGACCCCATGCGTGACAGGCATGTATTCTAACCAGCTGAACTACCAGACCAAAATGTTATTCTTTATCGCTATTCCGTTGAATTGCGGTGCAAAGATAGGTGGATTTTTTGAATTAGCAATAGTTTAGGATGAAAAAATTAGAACAAATCGATAAATTTCATACTTTTGTCCCCCATATATAATTAACACTAGCATGAAAAATACTCCTGTAGACTATCAGACAGCCAGACGGATTATCGATGGCTTTGGACTTCCCGATTTTGGGAAAGCGACTATCCGGGAGGTAGTTGCCATATCCACGCAATTGGAACAAGAAACGGGAACCGAGTTCATCCATATGGAAATGGGCGTACCGGGCTTGAAAGCCGCTCAAGTAGGCGTAGACGCTGAGATCGAAGCCCTTCGTAACGGTATAGCGTCTATCTACCCGAACATCAACGGAACTCCCGAAGTGAAAAAGCAAGCTTCCCGCTTTATCAAGGCGTTTATAAATATAGATATAGACCCGGAGTGTTGCGTACCCGTAACCGGTTCCATGCAGGGCACATACGCCTCTTTCCTTACGGCCGGACAATGTACGCCGGGAAAAGACACCATCTTGTTTATCGACCCCGGATTCCCCGTGCAGAAACAGCAAATAGCCGTTATGGGCTATAAATATGAGTCGTTCGACGTATACGAATACCGTGGCGAGCGATTGCGTGAGGCCTTGGAAGCGCATCTTTCCAAAGGCAATATTGCCGCGATGATCTATTCTAACCCGAACAATCCGGCTTGGTTCTGCCTCACCGACGAGGAGTTGAAGATCATCGGCGAGATGGCCAACAAATACGACGTGATCGTCATAGAAGATCTCGCCTATTTTGCCATGGATTTTCGCAAGGACCTCGGATGTCCTTTCGAGCCTCCTTACCAAGCGAGCGTAGCCCGTTATACCGATAATTATATTATGCAGATATCCGGTTCCAAAGCGTTCAGCTATGCCGGACAGCGTATCGGCGTGACAGCGATCTCCAATAAACTTTACCATCGCTCCTATCCGGGATTGACTCAGCGTTATGGAGGCGGTACGTTCGGTACGGTATATATCCACCGTGTCTTATACGCCCTATCTTCCGGAACCAGCCACTCGGCCCAATTCGCCTTAGCCGCCATGTTCAAGGCCGCCGCAGACGGTACGTTCGACTTTGTCTCGCAAGTGAAAGAATACGGACGCCGAGCGGAGAAACTAAAGAAGATTTTTACGGATCATGGTTTCACAATCGTTTATGATCACGATCTGGACCAACCGATAGCCGACGGTTTCTATTTCACGATCGGTTACCCGGGAATGACCGGCGGACAATTGATGGAAGAGCTGGTTTATTACGGAGTAAGCGCCATATCATTAAGTACCACAGGCAGTAACCAACAAGGACTACGGGCTTGTACCTCTTTCATAAAAGATCACCAATATGATTTGCTGGACGAAAGACTGAGATTATTCGAGGAAAATCATCAAGCATAAATTAACAATAAGCCCGGTCGGTTCACGTTTATTAACTTAAATCCCGGGCTTTTCATTTGCTTCTTATTAAAAAACGCCTTATATTGTCGGTGAATTAGTAACAACCTAACATTCACGATCATGGCATCTTATAAAAATATATTTAAAATAACACATAACGATGTCCTTCCTATTCAAGGAAGTATTCTGATTGCCGAGCCTTTTTTACAAGATGCCTATTTCCAACGTTCCGTCGTATTATTAATAGAGCATACGGAACACGGATCGATGGGATTTGTCTTGAATAAAAAAACGGATCTTATCGTAAACTCTTTTTTCAAGGAGTTTGCCGAATTTCCGGAGATACCGATTTATCTGGGGGGGCCGGTCAGTCCCAACCGTTTGTTCTTTATTCATTCCTTAGGGGATAATATCATTCCGGACGCATTAAAGATCAATGATTATTTATATTTCGACGGGGATTTCAACGCATTGAAACGATACATCCTCAACGGGCACCCAATCGATGGGAAAGTGAAGTTTTTCTTGGGATACTCCGGATGGACCGAAGGACAATTAAACCATGAAATCAAACGGAACTCGTGGGCCGTAAGCCATATCACCACCGATAATATCCTGTCTGCCGATGGGGAGGGCTATTGGAAAGATTCCGTAGAATTATTAGGCAATGATTATAAAACTTGGACAAAATATCCGAAGGACCCGTATTTAAATTAACTGCATTATGCAGACATCGGAATAACCATTCGGTGTCCTGATCCAGTCCTTAAGCGTCCCCGCCTCGACAAATCCCAGACGGGTAAATAATTTCTTGCTAGGCTCGTTCGCCACGGGAATATGCACATAAAGTTGATGAAGCTTCAAAAACGTATAAGCGTATTCCATCAATAGTCTTAACGCTTCCGTAGCGAAGCCACGTCCTTGATACCTACGGTCCAGCATAATACCGCAAGCCGCCCGGTTCGGGTGCGGCTCGAAATCGAATAAGTCCACGATCCCCACGCAAGTCCCCGTATCGCATTCCTCGATCATGAAGCGAAGTTGGCGAGACTCATAGATACTCCGGTCGCTACCCGCTATATATTCCTTCAATAGATAACGGGAATAGGGAGCCAAGGTATTCCCTACTTCCCATAACTCCGGATCATTCTCCCAACGATACAACAACTCCAGATCCTCTGGTTCCAATGCCCTCAAACGGACTCTATCATTCGACAACAACATATTTACCCAAGGATTACTTAAACAAGCCGACCACTCTTCTTCGTATATATATGGAAAACCGCTTTCTTGTTCACGAGCTTGTCCATAAACAAGAGCATCTGCTCGTAACGGGCATCGGGGAAGCAGAAAGCGTAGTCCGTAAAGCCTTTCATCTGATTCTTGCGACAGATAGCATCCATCACACGCTCCACGTCCAAATCCCAGAGATTCACGAATTCCAGATCCGGCATAGCTTTCAGGCAAACGGCCTTTACCTCCTCAAAATGATCCTCCCTACACAAGATCAAAAGGCGTCGATGCTTAACCGCTTTAGCCTTCTTGCGTAGAGGGGCTGAAATCATCGCCCAGCAAGCTTTCAGCAGGACAGCCAACCGGATCAGTATCCGCATCAACCAACCGGACCCCGGATAATATTTCTTATAGAAAATCAACATGGCGCCGTAAAAAGCCCTTATGTACCTCAAGTCACCATGCTTCGTACTCTCCCCCTTATAATGCAGGATCCGTTCCGGCACGTACAAGTTCTTATAGCCTCCCAACACGATCCGATAAGACAAATCGATATCCTCCCCATACATGAAGAACGACTCATCCAACAAGCCAACCTTATCCAACGCCTCATGGCGAAGCAACATGAACGCACCCGCCAGCACCTCCACCTTATGCGTCTGCTCTTTATCCAGATACGGCAGGCTATAACGTGCGAATGCAGGAGAGTTAGGAAACAGCTTTGAAAGACCGAATATCTTGCAGAACGACACCCAAGGCGAAGGGAAAGCCCGTTTGCTCTCCGGCAAGAATACCCCGTGCCCATTCAGCATCTTCACGCCGATAGCCCCGATCTCCGGATCCTCATCCATTTGGAAGCACAGGCTGCGGAGGCTCTCCTCTCCCACCACGGTATCGGGATTCAGCAATAACACGTATTCCCCGGCGCACTGACGGATCGCCTGATTATTGGCCTTGGCGAAACCGGGATTATCTTTATTCTCGATGAAAACCACCTCCGGAAACTTAGGCCGGAGATATTCGACAGATCCATCCGTCGAGTTATTATCCACCACGAACACCTCGGCATCCATCCCCATTACGGCGGCACGGACAGAATAGAGGCATTGCTCCAGAAAATACTTCACGTTATAGTTAACGATGATAACGGACAACTTGGTTTCTTCGTAGGTCATTCCGGATATTTATGAATTATGAATTATGATTTATGATTTATGAATTAAATAACTATCAACTATCAGCTCATCTTGAACTCGGTACGATTGATAATGGATCGTCCTAAGGTGATCTCGTCGGCATACTCGATCTCATCACCGATAGATACGCCACGTGCGATGACACTGATCCTCACATCGTAACCGGATAGCTTCCGGTAAATAAAAAAGTTAGTCGTATCGCCTTCCATGGTAGTGCTCAACGCCAAGATGATCTCTTTCACCTCACCTTCGGCCACACGTCGCACCAGACTGTCGATACGCAAGTCGCCCGGTCCGATACCATCCATTGGCGAGATGATCCCGCCCAACACATGGTATACACCACGGAATTGCCCGGTATTCTCTATCGCCATCACCTCCTTGATATTCTCTACCACGCAAACCAAGGAATGGTCACGGCTGGGGTTGGCGCAAATAGAGCAAACCTCATCATCACATATATTATGGCAGACCTTGCAGTACTTCACGTTCCGACGGAGGGCAACCAAGGCCGCGGCGAAGTTTTCCGTATAGCCGACGTCCCGGCGCAACATATAAAGCGCCAGCCGGAGCGCGGTCTTCCTCCCCACTCCCGGCAAGGAAGCCAATTCATTTACGGCATTTTCCAACAAGGCTGAAGGATATCTTTGATTCATCTACTTTCTGTATTTGACTACAAAAATAGAAAGAATTTATGAGTTAGTCATAGGGCAACCACACCAAAATCAAAATCACATTCAAAGAGAAATTCCGGACAATAAGCACGCAAAACGAAATAAGAGCATAAGCCTTTGAATACCAATTGCAAAAAAACACGATCATGTATTCATCAAAATACGTATGTGTTTTCGGGAAAAGTCGTACATGTTTCTCACGAAGTACAACTGGGAAATATTAAGGTATACTAAAGAATCGACAATAAACCTCTATTATCATCGGGTTTGATTAAGGAAGATCTTCTTCTTTTATATATTTTGCCGCAGTTATCTTGGTTCTATTTAAAGATATGAATGAGGCCAAAACAACAATTTACTTATTTATAAAAAAATCAGAACAATTACCCTATGAGTCATATAAAAAACGTATATTTGCAAACGTTTCCACGCCGATATATGGGTGGGGACATATATATATTAGAAAGGCGTTTACTTGACGCTTTGGTTTTGACGCTAAGGAACTTCGCAACTTCTAAATCAAGTCGAAAACAAAGCAACAGTAGATGTCTACGGGATGTGTACACATATATCTTAGCTGATTTTATACGGTTGAGACTATATTACATATCGGCGTGGGCTTCTGCGTTGCTCGTTCAGACTTGATGGGCAATGCGAAGGCCTCTTAGCGTGGAACGAGTAACAGGTACAGTTCCCACGCCTTTCGTTTTTTAAGAGGTACAATCCTACACTGTTTGGGGAACAGCAGGTTAAAAACACATGCGTCATGAACCAAACAAATTACAAGAAACTATTCTCGTTGATTGCGTTTACCGCATTCGCTGCAGTCAGCTGCTGGGCGACCGCTGAGTCCTTGCACCTACTTCTTCCCGCTTTTCCAAAAGCCATGTGCTGGGTGGTCACGGTGGGCTTCTTCATCATCGCCTCCATAGGTACCAAGATGATCACTGATAGCGTAAGCCAAAACATCTATGTCGAAAGACGGGGATCCAAGTTGATCCTAGGTATTCTTATACTGCTCGTGTTTTGGCTGATATGTAGCATGCCGACAAACACCCATACATTCTTTTATCGCAACATCATCAATGATAAAGTAAACACAGACATTTCCTCCACACGAGGGTACCTCGGACAAATAAAGAACAATACGAACAATAAGAACCAAGCCACGATAAAGATCAATGAGCTGAGAAATGATGTAGACATCTTATTGGGTGAACTAGAGGCGGAGATCAAAAACGAAGCGAATCCCGGATTTGGTCCGAAATCAAACGATATTCTTCGCAAACTGGCCGCTCAATTGGGCGTAGATAAAATCGAGCCTCTCACGTATCGAGGATTATCCGTGCAAGAGCGAAACAAACTATGCGATGCTTACCGCAAGAAAGTGCTAATCCTTACAGATTCCAAAGCGTCCAACCTTATGTCGCACATATTAAGCCCAAACCAAGACAACCTGAAAGAGGTGAAACTTCATGACGAGAATCTTACACTGGTCAAAAAATATATCGATGATGGAACCATCAACCTCAACGACGCCGAGGACATAACCGATGTTTGCGACAAATTGAACGTAGGTTACAACACTGTCAAGAAAAACCAGAATTTCGTGAACTTCGCTTCTGAAAACGACAAAGCCAAATACACGGCAGACAATCCCATCACCGAAGTGAAGCGTATCACCAGCGTATTCGACGTATGGATTGATTACCTGAAGGGTGACTATAATGGATATGGCTTCACCTTTTGGATCATCATATCCATACTCGTAGATATCGCAGCATTCATATTTTTTGACATCGCCTTCAAGGAAAGTGAATACTAATCATAAACAAATAAAGAAAAGAAATGGCAGACATAGATTTCAACTCTCCCGCTGACGAGAGCAAAAGAAAGACACAGAACAAAGGGGTAATCGCTACATCCTCTATTAACATCCGACAAGACATCCTTACTCAAGACAATGATGTCGAAACCGAGAATGACCCAAATAAAATCACTGTGACCATAGCAGACGAGACTACACCGCTAGTGATTCTGTTCGGTCCTCCCTCTTGCGGGAAGACGATGACCTTGGTACGTTTGGCAAGATACCTACGAGGCTTGAATGGATATACCATACAACCCGTCACGTCGTTCCGACCATCGACCGACAAAAATTATAAGGAGATATGCATCCACTTCGACTCTATGATAAATAGCGAGAACGCCGCTGATAGCACGAACCTAATTAACTTCATGTTAGTAAAAATACTGTATCAAGGCAAATCGATTTGCCAAATACTGGAAGCGCCCGGAGAGCATTACTTCAATCCGCAAGTTCCTACAGGAAAACCTGAAGATATACGCTACATAAACACCATCATCAATAGCAAGAACCGGAAAATCTGGGCGATCATAGTGGAGCCTGATCATACCAACAAAAATATGAAGAACGAGCAAGACCGAAAGAATTACGTAGACAAGATCACTAATCTGAAAAAGAACATAAAATCAAGGGATAAGATCTTATTTGTATTCAACAAGATCGATGAGACCCCCTATATCATAAGTCCGGGGAAAGTACAGATGAGAGAGGCCATGAGGGAGATCCGGAATCTCTATCCAAACGTGTTTGTTCCATTCAAAAACGAGGTGCCTATCCTCAAGTGGTGGAAAGAGTACAACTTCGAATTTATAGCCTTCCAAACAGGAAGTTATCCCAAGTGTACAGATGGGACATTGGGGTTCGAGAACGGACACGATATCTATCCTGAGAATTTTTGGAAGACAATTGTTAAACTGATTAGAGGATAAGACAATGAATGTAGAGTTTTTCATATACGGAACGCCACTTGGCTACAGCTATTGGGGCAAAGAAGAAGACAAAGCTTACTTCGATACCATGTACAACAATTCGAACGAGAACAAAATGCTCATTGAGATCCGACGATCAAGCAATGGTATCCTGTATTGTTATTACAACTATCTAATATATAGAGATGTAATAGATTCCGAAGGGCGACCGGGTTCTTTTTTTGGCATCTCGTTACGATTGGATGCCTATTGCTCAGATATCCGGAATATGTATCGGCTGCTGGACACGTTCTATTATATGTACATTAAAAATACGCTCGTCAAGAAGATCGGCGAAAAGACTCAGTTCTTAGTTGGCGGCTTCAAGGATACCTCGATATCCAAGAGGATCGAAGAGCTGAACCTAAGCGCATTCGAATTACTCAAAAGAGCTTTCACTTCAGGCAACTTCCAGCCCTTGGACTCTACTTTTTCAGCAAAGACCAGACAAAGCTACTTTGTCAATTTGTATGATTATTCGGAGACCGACCTACAAAAAATGATCTGGCAGACAGGGAAGCTCGATGTATCTCCGGACTACCCAACCATTAAGATCAATCAAGTGAAAGAGCTGTGTGACAAAAATCTGCAAAACACGATCCAACAATATGAGGTAATAAAAAAGACAAATGAGGAGAAGAAAGAGCAACTCCACCAAGAATTAGCAGCCGCACGAGAAAGGGTACAAAAACAAGAGTCCGAGATCAAGCAATTAAGACAAGACATTCATGACTTACGTTCCAAGTTGAAAAGCATCGAACGAGCTAAAAATGTGGAGCAATTGATCGAACACATCAAAGTTCCTATCGCACAAATAGCGGATTACTTCACGCAAGCCACACCTCCCTTTAAAGACAAGCTGGAGGAGCAAAAAGAGAAATGGCTTGGCAAATCAATAAAAGCTATAAGGCGGTTCATACCCTTCTTAAATATGTGCATGTTAATTCTTCTGTTATCATGCGTATTTCAAAACGGGATGTTCAAAATCCCAGTTCCCTTGAATCAAGAAACTGACAATGACATAGAAAGACTCAAACTAGAGAACGATAGCTTGAAGAATGCCAACAGAAAATTGGAGGAAAAATGGCAGGCGCAAATAGAAACAGAAAAAGATTCGACTAGCACAAACAAAAATCATTCTCAAAAGGACAAGGGATGAAAACAGTATTATACGCTTTGATGATTGTCTTTTTACTCTCCTGTACCCAAGAAAGAAAGAGACCCGTCTATTACTCCGATGACACGAACTTGGAGTATCAGGACATCACATTGTCCGATAAAGAGATTTCGATCCCTTTCCGAGAAGAGAATGGCGTGAAATACATACAGGTAGAGGTCAACGGAATGCCTTTGGAAATGATATTCGACACAGGCTGTTCCGGTACGCTTTTATCGTTGGCAGAAGCCAACTATCTTTACCAGAAAGGGAAGTTGGCAAAAGAGGATCTTTTAGGTATCAGCAAATCCCAAATAGCGGATGGTAGTATCGTGGAAAATATGGTCGTGAACTTAAAAGAGATAGTCATAGATGATCAAATTGCCTGTCCGAACGTCACTGCCACCGTCTCGAACAATCTCAACGCCCCGCTATTGTTAGGGAATGAAATTCTAAACCGCCTCGCAACCATAACGATCGACAACGATAACAACAAACTCAAATTCAAACTAAAATAGCGATGAATACCACGACTTATATATTCGGAAACCTCGGGACTGGTTATGCCCAATATCCCCAAGATTATACACAGAACATCTTCAAAAATGTAAACAAGAAGCAATCCTCCCCGGCGCAATTAGTCATACACAGGAGCAATAACTTAATGTATTATACCTATACACGCCATTTGGAGAGAAATGAGTATATCGGATTCTGCTTCCTACTTAACTCAGTCATGATAAGCGACCTCAATGGTCTTTTCGAGTTGTTTGAAAACACGATCACCCATCTTTCCGTAAGCGGGGAGATCTTAAAGATCAATGATCTAGGAGAGATCGTGGCTCATGCGGCCTCGTTAGTCTCTCATAAACGCATCCTGCTTCAAATAATCAGTTCATTAGAGAACGATCTGAACAAGCTGGAACCCAGCCTACAGAAACTACCGACCCAGCCCTATAGTATATCCAAGGAAGAAGAAAAGCGATTCGCCATCTCCTCGGATACGCAGGAAGATATATTGAGAGCTTCTTATACGTATGGTTATACGTTCATAACGAAAGAAGAGGACTCGCAAGCGTTGACTGGCTATAAAGGGAGGATCAAACGACTCAACCAAGAAAAAAAAGAGTTGCAAGAAGATAATGATAGACTAATGGCCAATATAATCAGGCTAGAGAAAGAGAAGAAACAAAAAAACAAGGTCATATTCTTGAGTATAGTAGCCTCGATATGTATCTTAGGATTGTTCATATTCGCTGGAAAGATCAACAAGACGAGTCATTCTTTAATCGAGACACAGGAAACATTGAGCAAAGCTGAAAGTAATTTGTCATCAGAGCAAAGCCAGCACGAGAACACGAAAAACAGACTTTCGAAACTAAGACAAGACCAAGCAGATGAACGCTCAACGTTCTTGACCCATATGGCAACGAAAGATAGAGAAATCGAAGAATTACAGCAAGAGTTAAGCGATGCCTTGGCAAACAACGCTAAACTAAGAACGTCTCTTGATGGCGCAATCTCAGACCGAGATTATTATTATAACCTTCTAGCTGCTGCCCAAAGACAAAGGAAGTATGAGAGCTCGACCTCTTCTACTTATAAATCGAATAACAATCAACCCTCTTCATCTTATAAGAGATTAGGCAACAGCCAAACCATAACCGGCACAGTGAAATTCAATGACATCGACCTTCGAGTGGACAGAGACCCGTTAGCTCGCCCGATCATCACCCTGCACAAAGGTTGGAAAGTGGATGTCTTTTATCAGGATCACAAAGACGGATACTATAGAGTGAAATATGGAAATACCGAAGGATACCTACATGAAGTCACGCTTGACTTAAGCCGATAGCGGCCTCGCACATGTAGCCATAACCGCTCCAAATACAATTGTTCGTATCCCCTAGTAATAAACATTCTTTTTGCCATATACAAACATACTTGCGACTTGATCTATTTCCAAATGATCGCCGTGGTCTGTACATCCCACGGCGTGATCTGTATATTCCACGACTTGGTCTGTACAGACCAAGTCGTGGAATATACAGCATGCGAACAAGAATTCATACGTTACCGAGCAAGAATTCATATAGATAATTTGGGTACGGTTACCCTAACTATTCTAAAGAATCCTTGCATGTCTCAGCCAGAAAACATAAATTTGTCACCCAACATCCGTTTGGTGGAGCTATTACGAACTTATAATCTAACATTTTAATATCGTGAAACCAGAAAATGAAGAAAAGGTAACCGGGCTGCCAGAAAACGCCTACCGAGAATTAAAAGAAGGGGAAAGCTACAAACCTCTTATGTCTCCCAACAAACATTATCCGGAGGTTACGCCTTGGTCCGTCCTTTGGGGATTGGTCATGGCGGTGATATTCAGCGCGGCGGCCGCTTATCTGGGCCTGAAGGTCGGTCAAGTATTCGAGGCCGCTATCCCAATCGCGATCATCGCCGTGGGATTGTCCAGCGGATTCAAGCGGAAGAACGCCTTGGGAGAGAACGTCATCATCCAGTCTATCGGGGCCAGTAGCGGCGTGATCGTGGCGGGGGCCATTTTCACCTTGCCCGCCCTTTATATCCTGCAAGACAAATATCCGGAGATCACGGTCAATTTCTTCGAGGTTTTCATGAGTTCCTTGTTAGGAGGTATCATCGGGATCTTGCTATTAATCCCGTTCCGTAAATATTTCGTATCCGACATGCACGGTAAGTATCCCTTCCCGGAGGCTACGGCAACCACGCAAGTACTCGTTTCCGGCGAGAAAGGCGGAAGCCAAGCGAAGCCCTTGATCTACGCCGGATTAATCGGTGGTTTGTACGACTTCATCATCGCCACCTTCGGTTGGTGGGGCGAGACGATCAGTACCCGTATCGTCAGAGCCGGCGAGATGCTGGCAGAGAAGGCCAAGATCGTATTGAAAGTCAATACGGGCGCTGCCGTGCTAGGTCTGGGTTACATTATCGGATTAAAATACTCCTTGATCATCTGCGCCGGTTCATTCTTGGTATGGTTGGTGATCATCCCCGCCATGTCCGCCATTTTCAGCGCCGACGTACTTACGTTCGGCAATGACGCTATCACGGCGACCGTCGGGAGCATGAGCGCCGAGCAAATCTTCACCACCTACGCCCGCCACATCGGTATCGGAGGTATCGCTACCGCCGGGGTGATCGGCATCATCAACTCTTGGGGGATCATCAAGGGAGCCGTAGGCTTGGCGGCGAACGAGTTGAAAGGAAAAGGAGACACTGTGGAGAGTAATACTATACGTACGCAAAAGGATTTGTCGATGAAGGTGATAACGATCGGTATCATCGTATCGCTGATCGTCACTTTCCTGTTCTTCCAGTTCGGCGTACTTCATAATTGGTTCCATGCCGCCATCGGCTTATTGCTGGTCGGGGTGATCGCTTTCCTGTTTACGACCGTAGCGGCAAACGCTATCGCTATCGTAGGGACGAACCCGGTTTCGGGCATGACACTCATGACGTTGATCCTCGCCTCCATCATCTTGGTCGCCGTAGGGTTGAAGGGGCCGGCCGGCATGGTATCCGCCCTGATTATCGGAGGCGTGGTTTGTACGGCGCTTTCCATGGCGGGAGGTTTCATTACCGACTTAAAGATCGGCTATTGGCTGGGGAGCACACCCGCCAAGCAAGAGACTTGGAAATTCTTAGGCACACTAGTTTCTGCCGCTACGGTAGGAGGCGTGATCTTGATATTGAACCAAACGTACGGTTTCACGACCGGACAATTGGCCGCTCCGCAAGCGAACGCTATGGCCGCCGTTATCGAGCCGTTGATGAGTGGCTCGGGGGCACCTTGGGCTTTATATGCGATTGGAGCCGTCCTCGCCGTCGTATTGAATTTCTGCAAGATACCGGCGTTGGCATTCGCCTTGGGTATGTTTATCCCTTTGGACCTGAATACGCCGCTTTTGATCGGTGGAGCGATCAGTTGGTACGTAGGAAGCCGTAGCAAAGACCAAAGCTTGAACTCAGCCCGCTTGGAGAAAGGTACGTTACTGGCTTCCGGATTTATCGCCGGCGGTGCCTTGATGGGGGTGGTCAGTGCGGCCTTACGCTTCGGCGGAATCAACTTGATGAACGAGGAATGGGCATCTAGCAATGCCGCCGAGATACTGGCGGTTGTCATGTACCTTGTCATGATCGCTTACCTCACATTTAATTCCCTGAACGCGAAAAAAGAATAGAATAAAGGAATAAGGATATGGAAGCACCTGTAATCAATGTGGGAATCATGACCCACAAAGCGGTCTCATTTGTTTTTAACGAGGAGTATGTACATACGGAAACCGGCACGTTCACCATAGGCGAGCAACGTGCCCTCTGGGTAAACGGCAAGATCGTGTACAATGGGAAGCTTTATCAGGAGCTATTCTTCGAGCCGACCAGCCCGCAATCCTCTTTCGACTTGAAGGCGGTCACGATCGGGGTGGATTTTCACTGGCAACGACAGGAGGATCAACGCTTCAAGGGAGCGTTGAACCTCGTGGCGACCGATAAAGGAATCGTCACGATCAACCAAGTGGACGTGGAGGAATACCTTACCAGCGTAATCTCCTCGGAGATGAGCGCCAACGCCTCCAAAGAGTTGCTGAAAGCCCATGCCGTGATCTCGCGAAGCTGGCTCTTGGCACAGGTCGAGAAGAATTTCAACTTGAACGGATCGGTTACGCCCTATAAAAGTTGTTACCGCGAGAACGAGACCTTGATCCGCTGGTACGACCGAGAGGACCATGAGTTGTTCGATGTCTGTGCCGACGACCATTGCCAGCGTTACCAAGGTATTACCCGGGCATCGAACCCGATAGTCAGGGAGGTGATCAAAGAGACCCGTGGAGAGGTATTGATGGATAACGATACGATCTGCGACGCCCGCTTCTCGAAATGCTGCGGAGGCGTGACCGAGAAATTCGAGAATTGCTGGGAACCGGTTCCCCACTCCTATCTTACCGCATTGAGGGACGGCGAGACTCCCGCCTATCCCGACTTGACGGACGAGCGGGAAGCGGAACAATGGATACGTACCTCACCCGAAGCCTTCTGTAATACGGCAGACAAGGAGATCCTTAGCCAAGTGCTAAACAACTACGATCAAGAGACCACGGATTTCTACCGTTGGAAAGTAGAATACACGCAAGAGGAACTATCGGGGTTGATCCACCGGAAAACGGGTATGGATTTCGGGCCGATCATCGATCTCGTACCGTTGGAAAGAGGTTCGTCCGGACGTATCACGAAACTCAAGATCGTAGGGGTACGCCGTTCGTTCACCATCGGCAAAGAGCTTGAGATACGCCGGACATTGTCCGAGACGCATCTATACAGCTCGGCCTTTGTTGTCGATAAGAAGGATATCCGCCTCGATATCCCCTCCCGCTTCATCTTGACGGGAGCCGGATGGGGACATGGCGTGGGGCTTTGCCAGATCGGAGCCGCCGTGATGGGAGCCAAAGGGTATTCGTACCGGAAAATCCTCACGCATTATTTCCCCGGAGCCTCTATTGAGAAAAGGTATTAAACAAAGGTGTCCAAAATCTGGACACCCTTGTCCAATTATTGGACACTCATAAATAATCATACGCTACTCACCCCTCTGTTTTTCAACCATATAAACACAATGGCACGGTATTTGATTTTATCTTACCGGAAAATAATACAATAACAATATGAAAAACATCTGGATCGCAATTCGCTCCCTTTTTAAGAGAGGGCAACACAATGTAATGAAGATTATCTCCTTGGGTATAGGACTGACCATCGGCTTGGTGCTGATCGCTAAAGTCCACTTCGAGAACACCTACGATAACTTCTATCCGGACGGAGACCGGATCTATCGAGTATATGAGAAATTTTTCATGAACGGGGAAGTGGGCGACCACGGGCAAACGCCCGCCGGAGTAATCCCCCTCTTGAAACAAGAGACACCGGAGATCGAGGCCGCCACACGCTATACGTACTTCCGGGGAAACTCCCCTTTTACGATGTCCGACAACAAGCATCGGCTCAAAGCGACCTTCATCCTAGCGGACAGTTGTCTTTTCGACGTATTGCCCCGCCCCATGCTCATCGGAGACCCTAAGCAAGTTCTCTCCCAACCCATGTACGTGCTCGTATCCGACGAGATCGCCGAACGTATCGGCGGCAACGTGATGGGAAAACGCTTCGAGATTGACGACGCGCCGGGACAAGCCCTCACGATAGGCGGCGTATTCAAGAAACTACCGGACAACACCGAACAGAGTTATGACATTATCGTATCCCTTTCTTCCATCAGCAAGTTCATGTGGGACGGAACCCATATGTTAACCGGAAACGACCGCTACCAAAGTTATGTCAAGGTATCGCCGGGTACGACAGAGGCCCAGTTGGAAGCGGGAATGAGACAGATGATCGACAAGCATTTCCCCGTAAACGACCTTAAGAAAGCCGGCGTGGAACTGACCTTCACCTTCCACAAACTACTCAACGTACATATGGAGGACGATATGGCCAAACGTATGGCCTTGATCCTCTCGTTCATCGCCTTCGTATTGATCTTCACCGCCGTAATGAACTATATATTGATCGTGATCTCCTCCATCGTGAACCGCACGAAAGAGATGGCCGTACGCAAATGTTACGGGGCGAGCGGTAAGGATATCCAAGGTATGGCGTTGTCCGAGGTAGGGACCCACGTCACCGTCGCGCTAGCGCTGGTCGTACTTCTGATCCTAGGATTTCAAGGAATTATAAAGGAGCTGATCGGCACGGGAGTCCGATCGTTATTCCTATCCACCGGTATGTGGGCGATATGCCTCACGGTCATAGTCGTACTGATCTCTACGGGCATAGCTACCGGCTGGTTCTTAGGACGCATTCCTGTAGCGGCTGTTTTCCGGAGCATTCGTGAAGCACGCCGCCTTTGGAAACTGGGACTCTTGTTCTTCCAGTTCACGGCAATCAGCTTCCTCGCCTCCTTATTGCTAGTGGTAGGCAAGCAATACGACCATATGGTAAATGATCATCCGGGATACAATCCCGAGAACCTCGCCTATGTGTATATCGGTGCCGTAGACTCCACGGGGCGTGCCAAACTGATCGAGGAAACCCAGAGATTGCCCGAGGTAGACGCCATCACGACTTGCTATAACCTTCCTTTCTGGGGAGCCTCGGGTAATAACGTCTATCTTCCGGGAGACGACCGGGAACTATTCAACATCGCCGACCTCTACGACGTAGGAAACGATTACCTGAACGTATTGGAAATCCCGATCGTAGAAGGACAATACTTCACAGAGAATACCACCTCCTCGCAAGAGATACTGGTGAGCCGCAATTTCATTGAATACATGAGACCTTTCGCCGACTGGAAGGATGGAGCCGTGGGCAAGACGGTACAAATAACCGGACACGATACCAAGTCCGAGTCGATGCCTCTCTTCACGATCCGGGGCGTGTTCGAGGATTTCCGCCTAGGTTCCATAGCGGAAGAAGATCCGCGAGCCAAGATCATGTTCTATACGAAAGGGGCGGCCCAACATATGATCATTCGGTACCATAGCCTTTCTTCCGAGGCCCTACGCAAGACACAGGATCTAATGGGGCAACTCATCCCGGATAAAGAACTCAACGTGATCTCTTTCAAGAGCGAGATGCTGGAAGGATACACCTCCTCCCGAAAATTCCGTGACTCCGTCATGATCGGTGGCATCGTCACCTTGCTGATCGTCTTTATCGGATTGATCGGATACACGAACGACGAGGTGAACCGTCGCCGGAAAGAAATGGCGATCCGCAAGATTAACGGAGCCACGGTAAAAGACATACTCCATATTTTCTTGAAAGATATCATCACCATGGCATTGCCGGCCATCTTACTCGGTTGCGGTATCGCTTTCTATATCTCCCAGAAATGGCAAGAGCAATTCTCGGAAAAGATCCAGCTATCCTGGTATCTATTCGTGGGAGGAGGCGTATTGGTACTCACCGTCATACTGGCGGTTTCCGGATATAACGTATTCCGTACCACCCACGACAATCCCGTAAACAACCTCAAGTCCGAATAAATCAAAAGGGCCGCATCTTATCCGGACGGCGGCCCTTTAACTTAATGTTTACCTATTTCCCGGTTATGATGAACAACCGGTTCGCTTTCACTCTCACGAGCTATTACTATGACACAAAGGTAGGCCGAAGGTTTAAAACGATCAAAAAGAATTCGACAAATCGGGCGTTTTCTTCGGTGAATCCCGTTATTTTTCCTACTTTTGTCCCTATTAATACATACAACCATGGGACTGAAAAAACAATTCGTATCAGCGATTTTGCTAGGCAGCGCACTAACCGCTCCCCTATTTGCGCAAGATATCGCCACCCCGTCCAGCTCGATAGACACTTTAGCCATTTTCTCATTCAACGATTTCCATGGGGCTTTCGCCTCCGACGGGATCACGCCGGGAGCCGCCCGGTTGGTACAAATGACACAAAACGAGAAACAACGCTATCCGCATTCCATCGTTGTCTCAGGCGGAGATAATTTCAGCGGAAGCTATTTCTCCAAGATCACGAAAGGCGAGCCTATCAAAGAGATGTACGAGGCGATGGACGTGGAAATGTCCGCCATCGGTAACCACGAATTCGACTGGGGGCTTCCTTATCTAGTGGACACCGCCGCCTTGAATATCCCCCATGTGGCCGCCAATATCACCGCGGAGAAGAAATACACCCACCCCGACTGGTTGAGTCCCTACCGTATCGTAGAGCGTAAGTTGAAAGATGGCTCCTCCCTACGTATAGCCTTCATCGGACTGACCACGACGGACACCTACGTCAAGACCAAGCCGGAGAACCTGAAAGGGCTTCAGTTCACGCATCCGCTGGGAGCGGCCTGCATACAAACCGTCTACCAGTTAAAGAAAGAGGGCCAGATCGATATGATTATCCTCTTGATGCACATCGGCACGGATATGAAAATGCCTTACCGCATCACCGAGGAGAACGCCCAAGGACTGCCGTTCATCGATAAGGTAGACGCCATCATATCCGCCCACTCGCATGAGCTGGTGCTCGATAAGATCGAGAAAATAGTCTATACGAGAGATGGGCAAAAGACCGAGATCGAGGACAATACCCCTTGCGTGGTGACCCTAGACGCTTTCATGGACTACCTAAAGGGCATCAAGAAACCCATCACGGTAGAATCCACGCATATGCCCGTTATTTCAAAGTAAAGCCGTATCTTTGCGGAGAAGAAGAAAGAAGTTAGCAATACATGAACAGCTATATCATCCTTTTTATTATCGCTGCCTATTTCACCGTCTTGCTGCTGATAGCATGGATCACGGGGCGTAATAACAGCAACGAGGCATTCTTCCTCGGGAACAGGAAATCACCTTGGTATATTGTTTCTATCGGCATGGTAGGGACATCCTTATCGGGGGTGACGTTCGTATCGGTACCCGGCATGGTGCGGGCGATCGATATGACGTATATGCAGACTGTATTAGGCTTCTTCGTGGGATATATCATTATAGCCAAGGTATTGCTACCGCTATACTATAAGTTGCAGCTTACCTCCATCTACTCGTATCTGGATGACCGGATCGGGAGAAGGGGGTACAAGACAGGGGCCTCATTCTTCCTGCTCTCGAAGATCGTAGGGGCGGCCGCACGCTTATATCTGGTGGTCTTGATCTTGCAAACCTACGTGTTCAACGCTTGGAACATCCCATTCGCCGTGACCGCTATCCTCAGTATCCTGCTGGTATGGCTATATACGTTCCGGAGCGGTATCAAGACGATCATCTGGACAGATACGTTGCAGGCCCTTTGTCTCGTGGCAATGTTGGTCGTGATCATCTGGCAGGTGAAGGACAAGATGGGACTGGATTTCGGGGATATGGCGCAGACCTTGGTGGAAAGCCCTCATTTCCGGATCTTTGAGTTCGGCGATTGGCATAGTACGCAGAACTTCTTCAAGCAGTTCTTCAGCGGTATCTTTATCACGATCGTCATGACCGGGCTGGATCAGGACATGATGCAAAAGAACCTCTCCTGCAAGAGCTTGAAGGATGCCCAGAAAAACATGTACACATATGGCTTCGCCTTCACGCCGGTCAACTTCTTGTTTCTCGCGCTGGGGGTACTGCTACTGACATTGGCGGCACAGCGGAACATCCAGTTGCCAACCCTCAACGACGATATCCTCCCGATGTTTTGTACCTCGGGGATCTTGGGCGGGAGTATCTTGATCTTCTTTACGATCGGTATCATAGCGGCGGCTTTCAGTAGCGCCGACTCGGCGTTGACAGCGCTCACCACCTCTTTTTGCGTAGATATCCTCGGTGTGCAGAAAGAGGAAGCGAAAAGGGCGAAACGTACCCGCCTGAAGGTACACATGATGATATCCGTCTTGTTCGTCTTGATCATCTTGGCGTTCAAGGCCGTAAATAACCGGAGTGTTATCGACGCAATCTACATGATAGCGTCGTACACGTATGGTCCTCTATTGGGGCTGTTTGTTTTCGGGCTTTTCACGAAGCGGAAACCCCGTGACAAATACGTGCCCTATATCTGTATAGCCTCCCCGTTGATTTGCCTCGCCACGGATTTCTTGGTGAAACAATACGCAGGCTATACGTTCGGCTACGAGATGCTTATGGTAAACGGAGGCATCACGTTCGCCGGGCTGTGGCTTTCGGCAATTGAAAATGGAAATTTGAAAATTGAGAATTAAGCCTAGCCATTATTCAATACTCATTATTCATTAATTTATATTTTATGGAAATTAAAAGCGCAGAATTTGTTATCAGCAACACAGACGTAAGGAAATGCCCCGAGGGTAATAAGCCGGAGTATGCCTTCATCGGACGAAGCAATGTAGGCAAATCCTCTTTGATCAATATGCTTACCAACAAGAAGGGCTTGGCGATGACTTCGCAAACACCGGGTAAGACTTTACTTATCAATCATTTTCTTATCAATAACGAGTGGTATCTGGTAGATCTTCCGGGGTATGGCTTCGCCCAACGAGGCAAGGAGAACCGGGAACAATTGAAACGTATCATCGAGAACTATATCCTCGATCGAGAGCAACTGACCAACCTATTTGTCCTTTTGGACTGCCGTCACGAGGCGCAAAAGATCGATCTGGAGTTTATGGAATGGCTGGGTGAGAGCGGGGTTCCTTTCTCTATCATCTTCACGAAGATCGACAAGATCAGCAAGGGACGCTTGAAAGAGAACCTAAAAGTCTATACGGATAAATTACTGGAGACTTGGGAAGAGCTTCCTCCGATCTTCGTCTCTTCCTCGGAGAAGAAAGAGGGACGGGATGAGATCCTTGACTATATCGAGTCTATCAACAATAGCTTGAATAATTGAAAATTAGTTGAGTTGATATGGGATTAGCTTCGGTTCTTCTGGTTTTATCTCCGTTTACGCAGATCAATACGCCTTATCCTTCCACGGCTTACCTAAAAGGTTATTTGGAGGCAAAGGGTGTACATGCCGGGCAGACCGATCTGGGTATCGAGACAATCTTGACTTTGTTTTCCACACAGGGTCTCGGGGAGTTATTCGCCGAGATCGAGCGACGGAAAGGTAAATATCCGGCTAAAGTCCGGGGGATGCTGGCTAATAAGCAACGGTATATCGACACGATAGCCGCCGTCGTCGCTTTCCTTCAGGGAAAGAACGATCCTCTCGCTTATCGCATCTGTAACCAAGATTACCTTCCAGAAAGCGATCGCGGGAGCCAAAACGAGGAGGAGCTGGAATGGGCGTTCGGCACTTCGGGATTACGGGATAAAGCCCGTTATCTGGCAACCTTGTATCTGGAGGATCTCTGCGACTTGATCCGGGAAACGATCGACCCGGATTTCGGCTTCAGTCGATATGCCGAGCATCTGGGCCGCTGCGCCTCCTCCTTCGACGAGATCGAGGAAGCCCTCCAAAAGCCTTTCGGCTTTATCGACCGCCTGACGCAACCGCTATTGGAAAAGCACATCGCCGAGAGCAAGCCCAAGGCGATCGCTTTCAGCGTACCTTTCCCGGGGAATTTATTCAGTACCCTCCGGCTCGCCCAATGGCTACGGCAGGCACATCCCGATATCCCGATCCTTATGGGAGGCGGTTTCGTGAATACGGAACTTCGTTCCATCACAGATACACGCTTTTTCAAATACATCGATTACCTCTTGCTGGATGATGGAGAGGACCCGCTTTACCAAACGTTGCGCTATCTGGACGGGGCGATCCCCAAAGAGGAACTGATACGCACCTTCTCCTTGGACGAGAGCGGCAGCCGGGTCGTTTATCAAGACAACCCCGCTTATCCCGCTTGCCGGCAAAACGAGACCGGATTCCCGGATTACGAGGGCTTGCCGCTGGACAAATACATCTCCGTCATGGAAATGGCCAACCCGATGCACAAGCTTTGGAGCGATGGTCGCTGGAATAAACTGACCTTGGCGCACGGTTGCTACTGGGGGAAATGCGCCTTCTGCGACGGCTCATTGGATTACATCAAACGATATGAGCCGAATACAGCCAAGACTTTGGTAGACCGTATGGAGCGCTTGATCGAGCAAACCGGCGAGATCGGCTTCCATTTCGTGGACGAGGCCGCTCCACCCGCCTTGCTACGGGAAATGGCGCAGGAGATTATCCGCCGTGGGATAACCGTCGTGTGGTGGGGAAATATTCGTTTTGAGAAAAGCTATACCGAGGAACTATGCGACCTTCTTCAACGAAGTGGCTGCATCGCCGTGTCGGGAGGTCTGGAAGTAGCCTCTCCCCGACTCCTCAAGCTGATAAATAAAGGGGTGACAGTGGCTCAAGTGGCACGGGTCGCCAACAACTTTACCGGGGCAGGCATCATGGTCCATGCCTATTTGATGTATGGTTTCCCGACCCAAACCGCTCAAGAAACCATAGATTCCTTAGAAACGGTCCGGCAAATGTTTGAGCTTGGGCTGATTCAATCCGGATTTTGGCATCGTTTCGCCATGACAGCGCATAGCCCTGTGGGGTTGCACCCCGCCGAGTACAGTTGCCGTGTCACGGAGCCTCCCTTTGGCGGATTCGCCCGTAATGACGTACAGTTCGAGGCGCTATCCGGCTGCGATCCGGAGCTTTTCAGCGAGGGGCTTCGCGTTTCCCTCTACAATTACATGAATGGAACAGGTTTCGACTTGCCCTTGCATAAATGGTTCGGCGGCATGAAAGTACCACGCACCACCCTGCCGCCAAATTATATAGAGAGAATAGTGGAGGAATAGCCCCGCGGAGGCTCGCCGAGTATTTAATAACTGATCTTACACCCCACGAAATAACTTCTGGGAATCCCCGGGCCATAGATATACCCGGCATCCCGGTGCGCTCCCTTGTCGAAATCATCTTGATAGGAGTCGAAGATATTCTGGACTCCAGCATTTACCTGTAAAGTCACGGACTTGAAGATCGGGAAGTCATAAGCCAGCTTGAGATTCAAGTCGAAGAAATCACGAGTCTTCTCCTCACGATCTTCCGGGATATAACCCGCCAAGTGCTGCACCAACATACTACCCGTATATGTACCCGTCAAGGAAGCGGAGAAACGCTTGACCGGCGTGAAGGTAGAAGTGAAATAACCATATACGTCCGGAGAGCGGAACATCTTCTTCTGCGGAGTGATATTCGGATTCTCGCTCCATTGCTCCGCCTCCTTGTAACGGCTCCGTTGCAAGGTAGCGCCCGCCTGTATCTGCATCCAAGAATAGGCCATCTTACCCTCCAGATTGATACCCATCACACGGGCACCCTTTCCGTTACGGCGTTCCATCAGCAGGTTATTATCCTCGTCACGGCCGATCTCCTCCAAGATAAACACGTTCCGCAAATCCGTATAGAAACCTTCCACCAAGAAATTCACCTGAACCGGGCCGAAGCGATGATAGAAATCTACGGAAGCACTCACGCTCTGCGAATTCTCCTCCTTCAAGTCCGGGGAGATCTGGATGATCGCCACGTCGCCACCCACGGCGGTGATATGCAAATCCTCGTCGAACGCTTGAGGGGCCCGGAAACCACTGGAGTACGACATACGCAGGTTGATATCCTTCGTCGGATTGAAGCGCACGTTCGCACGAGGGCTAAAGATCACATGATCCATCATGTTATGCTTATCCAAACGGCCACCGATCAAGAAACTCCAACGGTCATTCTTCCACTCGTTCTGGGCGAAAGCGCTACCGATATGCACGGTCTGGGCGATCGTACGGTGATAGCCAAGCATCTCGTCTTGCAGATCATCGTAGCTATATTCGGCGCCTCCCGTAAAGGTAGCGGGCATAAAAAGGCATTTATCCCATTCGTAGGAATATTGGGCGCCACCGATAAAGGTCATGTCCGTCGTGTTACCATAGGCGTTCGGATCTTTTCCGGCACCGTAATAACTCTGGCGTTTCGTATGCTGGGCGGAGGTGTACACATTCAGCCGATGATGGTAGTCGCGAGAGAAAAGATCAAATTTCAGGCCTCCCCCGTTGATCTGGTGGTCGGTCTGCTCGGTGATATCCGTCTCGTGAGGCGGAAGATCCAATAAATTACCACCTCGCCGGAACTCGCTGATGTTATGGTACTCGAAAGTGAGCTTGGAGTAATTGCTGGTCTTTAGGTAGGAACGGAATCCGAGGGTCTTCGCCTCCAACTTACCCAGCTCCGAGTAGCCATCGCCATCATGGTCGTAAGAGGCACGGTGGCGGCCCTGCCCGAAGAGGTAGATACCCGCCTTATGATCGTCCGTCACCAACGAGGCGTTCACGGTCGTATTATTATCCGGACGGCTTCCCCCGATCATCGTCAACGAATGGGCAATCTGGGCAGAGTTACGCATCGGTTCCTTCGTGATGATATTGATCGTACCGGCGATAGCGGACGAGCCGAACAAGGCCGAGCCTCCTCCGCGCATCACCTCTACCCGCTCGATCATATTCGCCGGGATCTGCTCCAAGCCATATACGCCAGTCAGGGCGCTGAAGATCGGCCGGCTATCCACCAAGATCTGGGTATAAGGGCCTTCCAGACCATTGATACGCACTTGCTGGAAACCGCAATTCTGGCAGTTGTTCTCCACACGCACGCCGGGCTGGAAGTTCAGACCGTCGGCCAAGGAAGTGGCGTGCGTAGTCTCGAACACCTTGGAGTCGAGTACATTTACCAAGGAAGGAGCCAAACGGCGGGTCGTCTCGTTACGGTTTGCCGATACGACGACACCGTCCAAGGAGACAGCGTCTTCCTCAGCATTGAAATTAATCTCCAATGTCTTCCCTTTCTTAAGGTTCACCGTCTTCTCCTCGGTTTTATATCCGATAGACTTCATGACCAAGGTATATTTCCCCTCGGGAAGATTTTTCATATAATAATGACCGGTCGCGTCGGTAGTCGTACCGATCGTCGTACCGTGGAGGTAGACATTGATAAAAGGGAGATGCTCTCCTGTTTTCTTATCGAGGATATGGCCTACGATATTAGCGTCGGAAGGATTCAGGGAGGTATGATCGTCTCCCTCTGCCCACGCTGATGTAAAGACACAGCACAGGCATAGTATAAGTGTAATGAACTTATTCATTGCTTGATTAATAGTTGTTTGAATATTAATGATTACGAATTGCCGAGGAGACGGGCATGCCCCGTCTCTACAAACGGATATTGATTTCTGGATATGTAATCAAACAACTGGGGGAGCCCGCAGGTATCGCAGTCCCTCAACGGAAGTGACATGATCCGGATAGACCGGAGACTCAGAGAGATTAGATATTTTTAAAGAATAGAATTGTAAACGTAACAGGTGAATCGCCCCGTCCATCACGTGAATAGACGAGAGCATATGAAACAACTGTATCTCCGCCAAAGAGGTATGATGATGGCAAGTACCGTCCGCCATCTTCTTGAAAGGGTGCGCATGCACGATGGTCGTACCATGCTCCACATGGACGTGCGTAAAAAGCGAGACACTGCTATAATATGCGATAAAAAGTACCGGCAGCAACCACTTTATATATTTAACCATCGTTTCCCTCACCCTGTATCATCGTTATTTCGTGGGCAAAGATACTACAATTTTTTTAATTGCTTTGTTTTATATATTTTCGCGCTTCTAAAGCAAAAAAGAAACTCTTATGAATTGGTTACTTGAGACGCTTACAGAACCCTCGATGATACAGGCCGTGGCCGTCATTTCTATCGTGGCGGCGGTTGGTGTGTATTTAGGGCGGCTAAAGATATTCGGCATTTCATTAGGCATCACTTTTGTATTCTTCGCCGGTATTATGGCAGGGCATCTGGGCATTACCGTAAATAAGGACATGCTGAACTTCGCTCAGAATTTCGGGCTTATCGTTTTCGTATATACCTTGGGATTGCAGGTAGGTCCCGGTTTCTTCTCTTCCCTAAAAAAAGGCGGGGTGGAAATGAATACGATGGGATTAGGGGTGATCGCTTTAGGACTGATTTTGACGTTGGTGTTTCATTGGATAACAGGAATTTCCGTCCCCGTTATGGTAGGGTTGCTATCCGGTGCCGTAACGAATACCCCGGCCCTAGGTGCCGCCCAGCAAGCGCTCTTACAAATGGATCCGGAAAATACGAGGAACGTAACGGATATGGCTCTGGCCTGTGCCGTAGCTTATCCATTAGGTGTCGTAGGCGTAATTCTCGCTATTATCATCTTGAGGTCCTTATTCACAAAAAAGACACAGAGCACGCATAAGGAGCAAGACACGACAACAAACGTAGCGGAATTTCAGGTATTAAACCCCTCTATTTACAATAAGAGCATCCAGCAAGTCATGAAATTGACAGAGAAACATTTCGTGATCTCCCGCCTCTGGAGGAACGGAAAGGTGACGATCCCTACCTCTGAAACCATCTTAAAGGAAAAAGACCATTTGCTTATCATATCCGTAAAGGCGGATGTCGAATCCATCAAGGTACTTTTCGGCGAACAAGAGACTACGGACTGGAATAAGGAAGATATTGACTGGAACGCTATCGACAGCCAATTGATCTCCCGCCGTATCGTCGTAACCCGCAACCGGGTAAACGGGGTAAAGCTAGGCTCGCTCCGGCTCCGCAACCTATACGGGATCAACATCACCCGGGTAAACCGTGCGGGTATCGATCTGGTGGCCTCCCGTGACCTCCGTCTACAGATTGGGGATAAACTAACGATCGTAGGCGAGGCCAATTCCGTGAATAACGTGGGTAAGATATTGGGAGACGAGCTGAAACGGCTGGATAACCCCAACCTGCTTGCCATATTCGTAGGACTTACGCTGGGCGTATTAATCGGGGCGATCCCAATCGCCATACCGGGAATGAGTACCCCCATCAAGCTGGGTATCGCCGGAGGACCGATCATCGTTGGAATCTTGATGGGTGCGTTCGGCCCCCGTTTCCACCTAACGACTTATACCACCCAGAGCGCAAACCTGATGATGCGGCAGTTCGGTATAGTGATCTATCTGGCGGGACTGGGAATCGACTCCGGAGCTCATTTCTTCGAGACCGTCTTCCGTGCCGAGGGATTGTTATGGATCGGTCTCGGTTTCCTATTGACGATCGTACCGGTCTTGATCGTCGGGTTCATCGCCTCGCAATTCTTCAAGTTAGATTACGCCCACAACATAGGTATGCTATGCGGAAGCATGGCCAATCCGATGGCCTTGAGTTATGCCAATACGACCGTCGAGGGTGACGAGCCTTCCGTATCTTACGCTACGGTTTACCCGTTATCCATGTTCATCCGGGTGATTTCTGCCCAATTATTGATCATGTTATTCACTTGACCGCTTAAAAAGTCTAACATTCGACCTGTTTTTTGTTTCACTTACCTTATCTTTGCAAGACATTTGAAACAATACTTTGGTTAATGAATGAAACTATACTCAATGGGCTACTGAACTTGTTCGCTATATTTGCGTCCTTGGCAAAAATAGAAAGTGATCAAGCACGTCAAGCTGTCAATTCTTACTTAACCAGTCACTTTGGTATCCGCTCCCATAAAGAATATATGGAGCTATTTGAAGAGATACAAAGTGTTTACGATGACCCGGAGTTCGACATCGATAGAGAAAGCGTTATTATTAACGTATGCAACCAGCTCAAGCCCAAATTGATTGCGGAAGACCAACTATTGCTTCTTCTCCGTTTCATGGAGTTCGCCCATGGCAACAATGAAGGATTGAACGAGAACTTAGCCATTTTCCATAAGATCGCTACGATATTCAATATCGATACGGATACCTTCGACAACCTATACGCCTTTGTAGTCGGTAAAAAATCCCCCTCCATACTTACGATCAACGCTGATGATAGCGATAAAGACGTCAACCATATCTACAGAAGGGGGTTGGAGGGCGAGATACGGGTGTTGAGACTGACCCGGTTCGACCGAATGGTCTTTATCTACCAAGGTAGCGGACGGGTATTCATGAACGATATCCCGCTTACTTCCGGTATCTTCTATGGCTGGCAACGCAGCAGCGTAATCAAAAGCCCGCTATTCTTGCCGGTTTATTATAGTGATGTCCTCGATGTATTCAATCAGAATGAGCATAAGGAACGTATTTTATTAACCGGGAGGGATATCGAGTTCAGCTTCAAGAATAGCGAGAACGGTATGCACAATTTCTCTTTCAACCTTGAATCCGGCCAGTTGGTAGCCATCATGGGAGGAAGCGGCGTTGGTAAGTCGACCTTGTTAAGCATCTTAAATGGGAATATTATCCCCGGAGAGGGAAATGTATGCCTGAACGGACATCCGCTGAGTGATCCGGAATGCAAGCAATTGATCGGTTTCGTGCCTCAGGATGACTTGCTGATCGAGGAATTGACCGTATTCCAAAATCTATGGTATACCGCCCGCCTTTGTTTCGCGAACCTGACCGAAAAGGAGATCGAGGATCGTGTCAATACGATACTGGAGGATTTGGATCTGAGCAAGATCCGGGATTTAGCCGTCGGGTCTCCAATCCGGAAAACGATCAGCGGAGGGCAGCGTAAACGTTTAAATATAGCACTGGAACTTATCCGTGAGCCGGCGATCCTTTATTTGGATGAGCCTACCTCCGGCCTCTCGTCCACCGATTCCGAGAAGGTCATCATGCTGTTAAAGGAACAAACACACCGGGGACGGCTCGTGGTTGTCAATATCCATCAACCTTCGTCCGAGATCTATAAGTTGTTCGATCGCCTGTGGTTATTAGATACCGGCGGTTACCCGATTTACGACGGTAACCCGATCGAGGCGATCACTTATTTCAAACGGATCGCCAATTACACCGATCAGGATATCAGCGTGTGCGGCACTTGTGGAAATATCAATCCAGAATTAATCCTAACTATTATCGACGCAAAAAAGATAGACGATAGCGGAAACCAGACAAACATCCGGAAGATAACTTCAAAAGAATGGCATGAGTTATATGTAGCTTCCCGCCCGAAGTTCCAAGAGGTTAAGCCTACCCCCCTGCCCCCGAATCATCAGCAGAAGCCCTCGATCTGGAAGCAATTCTGTATCTTCTTGGAAAGAAACATAAAAACCAAGCTGACCAATAAGCAGTATTTGTGCATCGCCTTACTGGAGACTCCTTTATTGGCGGTGATCGTGGCCCTGCTCACCCGCTTCGTACCCGATGACGGGTATTCTTTGCTGGCGAACAAAAATCTGGTATCCTACATTTTCATGGCGGTGATTGTCGCTACTTTCACGGGATTAAGCATCAGCGCCGAAGAGATCATCAAGGACCGGACGCTCCTAAAGCGAGAACGATTCTTGCGATTGAGCCGAGGCAGTTATCTCTCGTCAAAGATGTTCTACCTGCTTTGTATCTCGGCGATCCAAAGTTTGCTATTCATCGTGGTAGGAAATTTATTGATTGGCATTGGAAGCGAGATGTTCCTTACTTGGTGGATCACGCTATGGGTAACCTCATTCCTCGCCAACCTGACAGGTTTGATACTATCGCAATCTTTAAACTCGATCGTAGCGATCTATATAACGATACCGCTGCTTTTAATCCCGCAGATTTTACTTTGCGGCTTAGTTGTCAAGTTCGACGATTTGAGCAGGAGCGCATCCAGCCGGAACATAGTGCCCCTTATCGGTGAGGTTATCCCCTCACGTTGGGCATTCGAGGCGTTGGTTACGGAACAATTCCGGAACAACAGCTACAACCGCCTATTTTTCACGGTCGAAAAAGAAAAGTTCCTAGCGCAATATTACCGGAATGTCCATGCCGACGAGGTGCGCAGCCTCATAAACAGCCTCAACCTGATCCCGAATAAACGGGAAGAAAACACCCGGACGATCCACAACGAACTGGCCGTACTATCCCGTGCCGCCCGTATCGCCCCCTATACGTCCAAAGAGAGTTACGAGAGCTATATGGATAAAGTGGAAAAAGCCCTGCATACCCGTAGCGATAATTTCACGGCGTTATTAGAGAAAAAACGGAAAGAGGTCATTCAAGAACATGGCTCCGAATGGTTGAACACCTTGAAAAAAGAGCACCATAACTCGGCCATTGAGGAACTGGTACTTAACTCAACCAGTACCCAATTCTATAAGGAGGCTCACAACCGGATCTATCCTAAAATCGGGCAGATTTATCTGGAACCGGACAATAATTGGGGACGTGCGCCTTTCTATAGTCATGAGAAAAAATTCGCCGGTTATACATTTTCTACTTTTACATTTAATTTATTAATGTTAGGAATCTTTGCTTTATTGGTAATTATATCTATCTTCGCAGAGTTTCCCGGCAAGTATTTAAACAAAGGGAGCGATTAATGACAAAATATATAATCTAAAAATAAAGAATAACATGAAAAAGAGTTTTGTTAGCCTGCTAACCATAGCAGCGATTACATTTGGAATGGTATCTTGCAACAGCAGTAAAAAACAAGACGCCGCTGAGCAAAAAGTAGAGGAAGAAGCAGCTATCGCAGGAGAAGTATCTAAAGGTCTGCTTACTGCCGAGTTGAAAGACGAGGTTACTCGTTTCTTGAAAGATATGCCGGATTCGGAGTTGCCTTACAAAGTATCTACCGGCGAGGTTACGATCTCTGTCGCTAATACTGATTTTATGTTGCCGGTCAGCAAGGTTTCCGAATTGAACACACAAGCCCAGAAAGCACGTGCTTGCGGTATCTACTTCGCAGACTTAAACGTATTGAAGGCTATGAAAAAGCCGACTACAGATATCGAGAATGTATTGGTTAAATTGACTACGGATCTGGACATTCCATTCGCTATCGACATCATGAAAGAGTCCGCTCCCGCTAACGCCAGCAAAGAGGAGTTAAGCAAATTCATGAAAAACCAAGAAAACAAATTGATCGACGCTATGATGGAAAATGATAAGGCTGACGTTGAGCTTGAGTTGTTAGGGGGCATGGCTGTAGAATATGCCATTGTATACGCAAACCCGGGCTTGGTTGTTAAAGGCGACGCTATTTCCGCCGGTTTGAGCGAGAATATGGAAAAACGTATCGGTATCATCCAGCAGATCACAGCCGACTTAGCTAAATATTATCCTGACTTGGAGCAATTAGGAACTACAATCGCTCCGTTAAGCGGAATGGTAGCAACCATAAATACGGCTCGTGAGTCAAAAGCTAAGATTGAGGAAATGCGTGCGAATCTATTGAAGTAATATAAACCTCATATCATAAAAAGTGTATGGTGATAACATCATACACTTTTTTTATATCCCTTCGGATATCACTGCAACAGGCCTTGCAATAGTACTGCAACCCTTATGCAGTAATGCTGCAGCACCTATGCAGTAACACTGCAACGCCCATGCAGTATCCTATATCTTATGAGTTTTGATAAGTACCTTATCCCCATTTTCCAGAGTAGTAGCGAAAAGATAGATAGTTCCTCCATCCACAATTTTAGTTCGCTTACGTAACTCATCCACCGAGAGGGGGAAATTACGGACTGTGATATTCGCTTGGGGAATCTGCCTCGACAAGGTCTTACATTGTTTATTCGTAAAGGGGATCACTTCGTCTACCACAAAAGAACGTCCCGGAAAACTAGGGACAACCTCATCCGACGTATATAAATGACTGCTGACATGCAATTTATTCAATCCAAAACGAGTGGCGACCGCTTTAAACGCACCCGCCTTCAAGATGGAAGCGTTCGGTTCGTATAAATAACGCTTGACTTCTCCACGGATGGAAGCGACAGCTTCCCGTTCTTCCACCAATGAGAACACAAACAATTCCGGCTCTTCCTCCGAAGTGAAATTCACGCAACAGATTTGAGGACTCCCGCCTTTCGAGCCTCGCTCCAACACAAACAAAAGCTCCTTACATTCATTTTTCACCGAAAGCACCTGTATGGCTGTCACATCCGGAAGCAAATCCAACGTCATATGAATATCCGCCATCGGAGATAATTTAGCGATCACCTTAGAGGCATGACCAAACAAGACAGGAACCAACTTTGTCAAATCCGGCTCGCAATCTTGCAGCGCAAAAACCCGCTTATTCCCCTCTCCCCTACGAGCCGGATCGATATAAAACACATCTATTCCATCGATCTTATCTATCAACTCCGTAGAATCACCATTCAATACCGTTACGTTACCAACGTCTAGCACCTTGAAATTATGGATAGCCGCCTCGCAATAAGCGGAAAAGCGTTCGATATAGGTAACCTGCCGTACTTTCCGGGAGAAGAAATAGCTATCGATCCCCAATCCACCAGTCAAATCACATACATGTGCCTGTGGATCTACCAACCTCTGTTTGTACAAGGCAGTCTGTTCCGAGGAACATTGCTCCGCCGCTATCTTCGCCGGAAAAACCAGTCGATCGTTTTGATACCATGAAGGTAGTTTATCCTTGATCTGCCGCCGAGATTTTAATTGATCCACCACGAAAGGGATATCGATCCCCGGATAACGAGAGGCGGAAAGCAACAGACGATTCAAATCATCCGACGCATGTTCCTTGATAAATCGTGAAAGTTCCTCTATTTGTTCCATGCTTTGTCAACCTATACGTTCTTTAGGCAAAGTTAGCGTAAAACGGCTACCTTTACCATATCATGTCCAAACTTTAAACAGTAAATGTGACAAAAGTACGACTATTTTCATTATTCACATTCATTAGCTGTATCTTTCTTCCCTCTTCCGTTCTAAAATGAATAAATATATAGGGATTGTCAAGGAAAAGCCGTATATTTGTCCATTGGTTGAAAACCTTGTAAACTGTATATTAACAAGATTAATTCTATTAGTAAATGGGAAGAGTATTAGTTATTGGTGCAGGGGGCGTAAGTACCGTTGCTGTTAAGAAAATAGCGATGAATGCGGATGTCTTCACGGATATCATGGTAGCTAGCCGTACGAAAAGTAAATGCGACAAGATCGCCGCCGATATCAAGAACGTGAAAGTGCAAACCGCACAAGTAGACGCAGACAACGTGCAAGAGCTTGTTGCCTTGTTTAACGCCTTCAAACCGGATTTGGTGGTAAATCTGGCCTTACCTTATCAAGATTTGCATATCATGGATGCTTGTCTGGAATACGGCGTTAGCTATTTAGATACAGCCAACTACGAACCGCTTGATGAAGCCAAATATCAATACAGCTGGCAATGGGCCTATAAAGATCGTTTTGAGAAAGCCGGTCTTACCGCTATCTTGGGATGTGGTTTCGATCCGGGGGTTACCGGCGTATATACAGCCTATGCGGCAAAGCATCATTTCGACGAGATACACTATCTGGATATCGTAGACTGCAACGCAGGAGATCACCATAAGGCATTCGCTACCAATTTCAATCCGGAAATCAATATCCGTGAGATTACTCAACGTGGCAAATATTTCGAGGATGGGGAATGGAAGGAGACTGATCCGTTAAGCGTACATAAAGCCTTGAATTATCCGAATGTAGGACCGAAAGAATCGTATTTGATGTATCACGAGGAATTGGAAAGTTTGACCAAAAACTTCCCGACCCTCAAACGGGCTCGTTTCTGGATGACTTTCGGACAGGAATACTTGACTCATCTACGTGTCATCCAAAATATCGGTATGGCTCGTATCGACCCGATCCTTTACAACGGGCAGGAAATCGTTCCGATCCAATTCTTAAAAGCCGTATTGCCGAACCCGGGTGATCTGGGAGAGAATTATACTGGCGAGACTTCCATCGGTTGCCGCATCCGTGGTATCAAGGACGGTAAGGAATTAACTTATTACGTATACAACAACTGTAGCCACCATGCCGCTTATCTGGAAACAGGAGCGCAAGGGGTTAGTTATACCACCGGTGTTCCCGCCATGATCGGCGCCAAATTATTTATGCAAGGCATTTGGAAGAAACCGGGTGTATGGAATGTGGAGGAATTCAATCCGGACCCATTCATGAAAGAGCTAAATGAGCAAGGTTTGCCTTGGCATGAATTGTTTAACATTGACTTAGAATTGTAATATGGCAATACAAATAGGCGATAAGGTTCCCGAGTTTTTGGGAACCGATCAAGACGGTAAAGAGGTAAAGATGAGTGACTATAAAGGGAAAAAAGTAGCGCTCTATTTTTATCCGAAAGATAACACGAGCGGTTGCACGGCGGAAGCATGCAGCTTACGTGACGGCTATCAAGCCTTACAAGCGAAAGGCTTCGAGATCATCGGAGTAAGCAAAGATAGCGCCAAATCGCATCAAGGCTTTATACAAAAGCAAAACTTACCTTTCCGTTTAATAGCGGACACAGACACGGCCTTACAAGAACAGTTTGGTGTGTGGGCTGAGAAAAAAATGTACGGACGTTCATACATGGGGACTCTCCGGACCACCTTTATCATTAACGAGGAAGGTATTGTTACCAATATCATCGGGCCGAAAGAGGTGAAGACAAAAGACCATGCAAATCAAATCCTTAATTTATAAGGGACACATATGGCAAAAGAAGAAAATTTGTTCGAAGAAAAAGCGAAAGAAGAAGGTGGTAAACCAGCCGCAAACACGGATAAGCTAAAGGCTTTACGTGCGGCAATGGATAAAATCGAGAAGAACTACGGAAAAGGTTCGATCATGAAACTAGGCGATGAAAACATCGAGGATATCGAGGTGATACCGACAGGCTCTATCGCTTTAAACGCAGCGCTGGGCGTAGGCGGATATCCGAAAGGACGTATCGTCGAGATCTATGGTCCGGAATCTTCCGGTAAGACAACCATAGCGATCCATGCGATCGCCGAGGCTCAGAAAAAAGGAGGTATCGCCGCATTTATCGATGCGGAGCATGCTTTTGACCGTTTCTATGCTGAAAAGTTAGGCGTTGATGTAGAGAACCTATGGATCTCCCAGCCGGATAACGGTGAGCAGGCCTTGGAAATAGCCGAGCAGTTGATCCGTTCATCCGCCGTAGATATCATTGTTATCGACTCCGTAGCCGCTTTGACTCCTAAAGCTGAGATTGAGGGCGATATGGGAGACAGCAAGATGGGTCTGCAAGCTCGCTTAATGTCGCAAGCCCTTCGTAAATTGACAGCTGCGATCAATAAGACGAATACGACCTGTATCTTCATCAACCAATTGCGTGATAAGATCGGTGTAATGTTCGGAAACCCGGAAACGACGACTGGTGGTAATGCGTTGAAGTTCTACGCCTCAGTCCGTTTGGATATCCGTAGTATTGGAAAGCTGAAAGATGGTGACGAGATCAAGGGTAACCAAGTGCGTGTGAAAGTCATAAAGAACAAGGTGGCTCCTCCATTCCGCAAGGCAGAGTTCGATATCATGTTCGGTCAAGGTATCTCCCGTTCCGGAGAGATCATCGATCTTGGCTCTGAACTGAATATCATCAAGAAGAGCGGTTCGTGGTACAGCTACAATGATACCAAATTGGGACAAGGTCGTGATGCGGCAAAACAATGTGTCGAGGACAATCCCGAATTGGCAGACGAATTATCCGAATTAATATTTGAGGCATTAAAAGCCAACAAGTAATTTGCGGGGGCGGGCAAACCCCGCCCCTATACGAAATTGTAATGAGTAATAAAGACAAATATCGTTTACTTTGCAATACTGAAAAAAATATACCGATCTTCTCACATGACTGGTGGTTGGATACGGTTTGCGGAGAAAAAAAATGGGATGTCTTGCTTATAGAACAAAAGGGAAGGATACAGGCAACCCTCCCCCTTTACATCCCCCATTCCGATATTGTCTCAATGCCTTCTTACACCCAAACGATGGGCCCTTGGTTCGCCGCAAGTTCCTCCGACACGAAATATACGACCGAGTTAGGACGACGTCAAGAACTATGCAAACAATTCACGGAAGAACTAAAACGCTATCCGCACTTCCTGCAAAATTTCAATTATGACATTACGGATTGGCTTCCGTTTTATTGGGCGGGATATAACCAAACGACACGTTATACCTATTTATTAAAAAATATCCGGGATCATCAAGCGGTATGGGAGAATATGAGCCCCAATATCCGGCGAAATATTACGAAAGCGCAGAATAAATACCATATATCCGTAAAAAAAGGGATTCCTTTGAATGAGTTCCTAGCTGTACAAACCCAAACATTTGACCGCCAGCATGTACGAATCAAGGAAGACACGAATGTACTGAAAGACCTGATCGCCACTTGCCGGCAAAGAGGACAAGGTGATTTATGGGGAGGTTATGACGAGCAAGGCCATTTACATGCGGCCGCTTTCATCGTATGGCAAGATCGATCGGCTTACTATCTCGCAGGAGGAGGAAATCCGGCCTATAGAGGTTCCGGAGCGCAAAGCTACGTCCTGTGGGAATGTCTTCATTTCGTTTCTCAATTTACGACGGTATTTGATTTCGAAGGGTCTATGCTACCCGGAGTAGAACGTTTCTTCCGCGAGTTCGGAGCTATCCAAACCCCATTTTTCACAATATCTAGGGGGAAATTGAGTTTATTAGACAGAGCACGCATTAAACTAAGCAAATGGGTATGAAAAATCGCACTTTACATTATATAATACGTTTTCTTGTAGGAGATGATGTCCCTAGCGAACTGGTGGAAACGATCGGGTACACGGCTGATCCCAATAAATTCGACCGATATAACGTCGTTATCATTCCATCCGGCTTCTTTGATGGACAAACATACGGGACTCCCGCTTCCTTACCGGAACTCCCCTTGCAAGAGGTTCAAGGTATCCCCTTGTTATTCGGCTCGCCGAAAGAGGAATGGATAAGAGATACATGGGTGGTTCATGCCGATATCATCGCAAGTACTTATTTTCTCATTTCCAGATACGAGGAGATGGTACGGCGTGGACTTCGGGATGAGCATGGAAGATTTCCCGGTAAAGAGTCCTTGCCCTACCGGGCCGGTTTCCTGCATCGTCCGATCGTGGATGAATATCGCATGCTGCTTCATCGTTGGCTGCGCCAATCCCGGTTACGTGTACCCGAGGTAAAAAAGCAAATCCGGAAGATCTACCTCACGCACGACGTAGATTCTCCGACTCTATATCGTTCGTGGAAAGGTTTGATACGGTCTATTAGAGATAGAAGAGGTTTATATAAATCCTTTCAAGGTAAATTCGGTTCCCTTGAGAAAGACCCGTTTTATACCTTCCCTTGGTTTTTCCGCCAGAATAGTATCCTTCAGGACTTGATCGGGAAGGAACAATGTCACCCTATCCTATTTATCCGGAACGGGGGGAAAGCCAAGCACGACAAACCTCATTACGATTTGAGGAATAAAGATATTCGTAAATTGATAAAAAGTGCTTTAGAGCATAATGTAACTATTGGTTTGCATAGTAGCTACCAAGCGGGTACGACTCCCAGCCTTATCCGGAAAGAGAAAACCGGTCTGGAAGATCATATCGGTAAAAATGTTCGGTTCAACCGTCATCATTTCTTGGCAATCCGGGAACCGGAAGATATGGACCAAATAGAGGCTGCTGGGGTTACGGACGATTTCACCATGGGGTACGCCGATGTCTCCGGATTCCGGTTAGGGACTTGCTACCCGGTTCGTTGGATCAATCCGATCACCCGCCGGCTATCTCCTCTCCGACTACATCCGCTTATTATAATGGATTGTACCCTAGAGGAGGAGAAATATATGGGACTGGATTTTGACAGGGCTTTAACCTATTGCCGGAATTTAGTGGAACAAGTAAATAATGTAGGAGGTGAATTGGTTTTACTATGGCATAATGACTCCGTACAAGAAGGGTCCGGAAGTTATTTACGTAAATTATACGCCCAGCTATTAAAAGAATTAGCGAAGCAGTGAAAACAACAAAATCCCTGTATTCAAATAAATCAGAAAGAATGATTACTAATTGTAAAAATATTTTAGTCCTCGCCCCTCATACGGATGATGGGGAACTTGGGTTGGGGGGAACTATCTCACGCCTGATAGAAGATGGTAAAAAAGTGACCTATGTGGCTTTCTCCACCGCACAGCAATCGGTTCCCGAGGGTTTTCCGAAAGATATCTTGAAGACAGAGGTCAAGCAAGCGACCCAGACCTTAGGTATAGAACCGGGCAACCTAATCATATACAATTACGAAGTAAGAAAACTGGGATACGCAAGACAAGAGATATTAGAGGAGTTAATACGCCTGAAAAAAGTATCCGATTTTGACCTAGTCTTCATCCCTAGCTTGCACGACATCCACCAAGATCATACGACGATCGCCCAAGAGGGTCTACGAGCGTTCAAAAACACGAATATATTAGGTTATGAGTTAATCTGGAACAACCTGACATTCAATACACAATGTTTTGTAAGGCTGGAAGAGCGCCATATCGACACAAAGGTAGAATCATTGAAAGCCTATAAATCGCAAGGAGCGAGAGATTATCTATCCAAGGACTTTATCTATTCATTAGCAAGAGCACGGGGCGTCCAAGCAGGATGTACCTATGCGGAAGCGTTTGAAGTCATTCGTCTATTCTTATAACCCTGATTGAATCCATGAATAAACTCCTTATCATATGTGATATGTTCCCACCCGCTTTCGCCCCCAGAATGGGATATCTATGCAAATATTTGACACGCATGGGATGGGAAGTTACCGTAGTGACAGAATACATAGAAGACAATACATTCGAATTCCTTACGGGGTATGCGGACGTGTATTGCGTCCGCTACTACAAAGCATCAGGAAAGATCTCAAAGCATATCGAATGGATGTGGGTCATGTTTCTAGACATCATGTTTGGTTATAAAGACATGAAAATAATCAACGCATGTATTCCCTTAATAAAGACCAACCAGTACAAAGGAATATTGTGTAGCACATACCGTACCTTTCCTTTAACCGCCGCCAAGACGTTAGCGATCCATACCAACCTCCCTTTCGTCGTGGATTTACGAGATATTATCGAGCAATACGCCTCCAACGAATATATATCGCATAAATTCCATACATTTTCATGGTTAGACGCATTCATCACAAAACGATTTCGCAAACGGTTACTTAGAAAGCGGAATAACGCTTTGGAGGTAGCGGATTGTGTCACGACCGTATCGCCTTGGCATGTGGAGGTACTTAAACAATATAATCCCAACGTAAAACTGATTTATAACGGATTCGATCCCGAGTTGTTCTATCCGCAACAAATCAAGACCTCCCGGTTTATCATTACCTATACCGGACGGTTGTTAAGTTTAGCGATCCGAAATCCGGAGTTATTATTTGCGGCCATCGCCCGTCTTACGGAGGACAAGGTCATTATCCCCGAAACTTTTCGAGTTGTATGGTATACCGATCAAGAGTCCCGCTCCATCATCCGCCAAGAGGCCGAACGACATGGGGTGCAATCTTTCATGGATTACCATGAGTATGTACCGGCATCCGATATTCCCCTCATCTTGAACAAAAGCTCGGTGCTGCTTTCCTTAACGAATAAGTTTGACACGTCTGGTCCAAAAGGCTTCATGACAACTAAGTTCTTTGAATCGCTTGCGGTAGAAAAACCCATCTTATGCGTACAAAGTGACGAGGCTTACCTCGCCGAAGCCATCAAGGAGACCCATTCCGGACTGGCCGCAACCCGAGTAGACGAGGTGTACGATTTCTTGAAACATTACTATGAGGAATGGCAGGAAAAAGGATATACGACCTCGCCCGTCAATCGGGATAAGCTATCGAATTATTCCCGGAAAGAGCAAGCTAACCAATTTGCGCGTATATTTGAGGAGATTTAAGCAGATGGATAAATACCTCAACATAGTATCGTTCAATATACCTTATCCCGCCAATTACGGAGGGGTCATTGATGTGTATTATAAACTGGAAGCCTTGCGTGCTTGCGGTGTGAAACTCATATTACATTGTTTCGAATATGAACGTCCGCACGCACCTGAATTAGAAAGTATTTGCGACAAGGTTTTCTATTATAAACGCCGTACCGGGGTAATCACTAATTTAACATGGCTTCCTTACAATGTATATAGCCGTAAAGATCATCGCTTGATCGAGAATCTTTTACAAAATAATTATCCGATCTTATTTGAGGGACTCCACTCCTGTTATTATATGAACGATCCCCGTTTAAGAAACCGGATGAAGATATTCCGGGAGTGCAATATCGAGCATGATTATTATCTCCACTTGGCAAAGTCGGGCAAAGAATTGATTCACAATGCCTTTTTCAGGATCGAGGCCATGCGCTTCCGAGCCTATCAGAAAGTAGCACGGTGCGCAAATCTGATAATCGCCGTATCCACAACAGACGCAGACTATTTACGAAAACAATTTCCCAATCAAAGGATCGAGTTCGTTCCTTGTTTCCACGAGAATAACCGGATTACGACCGAAACGGGGAAATCCGATTATATTTTATATCATGGTAAACTATCCGTTATCGAGAATGAGCGAGCCGTGTTATTTCTCATCAAGCATGTTTTCAGCCAATTAAAATATACCTGCATAATAGCAGGCATGAACCCGACCCGTTTAATACGAGAGGCAGCCGCTCCTTACCCGCATATAAAAATAGAAGCAAATCCCAGTAAGGAACGTATGGACAAATTGATCCATAACGCACAGATCCATATGCTGATCACATTTCAAGATACCGGCCTAAAACTAAAGCTTTTGAACAGCTTATTCGCCGGAAGACATACGATTGTCAATCATCTCATGCTAGCGGGTAGCGGATTAGATCCTTTGTGTCATATCGCCGATACGCCGGATGAGATGATACGAGCTTGCGAACGATTAATAGCCCTACCTATAGATAAAGAGGTGATAGATAAACGAAAACAATTATTATTCCCTGCTTTTTCTAATGAAGATCAGGGGAAACGTTTATACAAGATGATATATGATGAAAGAGAATAGAAGTGATTTATTACATACATTAACCGAACGTTTGAAAGCGATCGACTATAATAAATTACCGATCAGCGATTATAATAAGCGATACATCGGCAACTTAAAGCCGGCGTTAAGCTATTTCATGCATATATACACAGATTGCCTACAAAAAGGACTTCAAGCGATACAAACCCCTATCTCCAATGTCACGCTAATCGATTATGGAGGAGGAACCGGCTTCCTTAGCATTCTAGCGAAATCCATGGGGATAGGACAAGTTATTTATATTGATCTTAACCCATCTTCCGTGGAGACGATTCGGCTATTGAAACAAATAATAGGAATAGGCCCCGATATCATACTCCATGGAAATTCAGATGTTCTTGCGGACTGGTGCGCAGGAAACAAAGTCAGCCCCCAACTTTTAATAGCTACGGACCTGATAGAGCATGTCTATGATTTGTCTTTATTCTTCAAAGATTTAATCCATATAAACGATTCCATGTATCTACTATTCACGACAGCCTCCACCCCATTCAACCCGTATATCCAACAACGGTTACATAAGATGATGGTCGGATGCGAAAGTGGATCTTTGGAATCCCCCAACTATTATACATTACGAGAGCAATTCATAACGAAACTTTGCCCGGCTTTCTCCCCAAAAGAAGTAGAGACATGGGCCCGGCAGACTAGAGGCTTGACCTATCCCGATATCCAAAAAGCGATCGAGAAAAAGAGTTTACCAAGCCCGGAAGACCCATACAATACTTGCGATCCTGCTACAGGTAATTGGGCCGAACGAATCCTTCCCATACAGACTTATGAGGACTTATTGGCACCCTACCAGTTCAAGCTTAAAGTAGAGAAAGGATTTTATAACGCAGACCGAAGCAACCCAGTTCTTTCCTTGATATGCAAAGGTATCAACGCATTGATCCGCAACAGCGGCTCCTTTGGTTTTCTATTGGCACCATTCATCATTCTCTCCTGCGGCAAGGAGCGAGCAGATGCCATCTAGAACATATTCACGGGTCAAGTCCTCAGCTTTTAAGATTTGGTCGTTCCACTGCAATAAATCAATATCTATCGGCACACGTCCACAAGATTTATCTTCTGGCTTACGGCCGATGCAGCATTCTATATCTTTCAAGACATCCTTTATTCGCGCCGGACTCTCCTCGCTATACAAAACAGCCACTCGATTCAAAAATGTAGTTGATAATGGACAATCGATCGGTTCCGTATAAACTGGCTGGGAAAACTGTATAAAAACAAAATGAGCACGCAGCATCTCCGCCGCACGCTCCATATTTTTCTCTTTATCCCAATTAGAGCCTAAGCACAATAGAACCCGGTTTCGTTTATTCTCCATCTCCGGCTAAAAGCATTTAGTCATTCTTATGATTATTCAAGAATGTATTGATAAAACCGATCAACTTCACGAAAGAAGCGGAAAATTGTCCGGTATCGCTATTACGGATAGAGATAAACTTCTCCTTACCTTCCGTGATAAATGAAACCTGATACATGATATCCACTAAATCCCGGTTCGTCTCCTCCTCAAAGCCATAAGAGTCTTTCATCTTAAAGAAATTACATTTTTGCAGAATCGGTTTTAAAGAAGCAAACTCCTCGTCAGTCAATGTCCCCTCCATAATTTTAGGATCTCGTTTCTTGGCGAAATTATCCATATAATAATTATACTCCTCGATACGGAATGTCTTGTCACTATCAAACAGAACCATTAGTTTGTAGTTATCTACACTTTCCATACTATAACTAAAAGAGAAATCCTTCAATTCTTTTTTACAGCCTGTAAAACAAGCAGACAGAAGAACCAATAAGGTGGCGAACAAAGTAATTCGTAGTTTCATTTGTCTAAAGTTGAAATTTTTTAAACAAACATACATAAAATACTCGAAAAACAACCCATGGAAATAAAAAAATACCTATTAGTTGGTATTGGTGGTACGAAGTTTTCAAGCTACCTTTGCGTAACATTTAATAGGACATGAGATTATCAGAACTTCGCACAGGCGATAAAGGTGTTATAGTAAAGGTAATGGGTCGCGGAGCTTTCCGCAAACGCATTATCGAGATGGGATTTATCAGAGGGAAAGAAGTGATCGTTATACAAAACGCTCCGCTCAAAGACCCTATTCACTATCGTGTAATGGGATATGATGTCTCATTGCGACGCTCGGACGCCGCATTGATCGAAGTCGTTAGCGCGGCGGATTTCGAGAAGGAACAAGCTACCTCGGTACAAGATACGAACAGGAGTGCAGACTCTTTTATCCTGCCTTCCGGCAATGAATTGCAAGCCATCGCATTACATAAAGGAAAAACAATTAACGTAGCCTTGGTTGGTAATCCAAACTGCGGAAAGACCTCTCTTTTCAATTTCGCGTCCGGAGCACATGAGCATGTGGGTAACTATAGCGGCGTGACCGTAGATGCCAAGGAAGGAACCTTCCAACAGAATGGCTATACATTCCGCATTGTGGATTTACCGGGTACTTACTCCCTATCCGCTTACACGCCGGAAGAATTATACGTGCGCAAGCATTTGAATGAAGAGCAACCGGACGTGGTGATCAATGTTATCGACGCATCCAATCTGGAGCGAAACCTATATTTGACCGCCCAACTGATCGATATGGACGTTCGCATGGTAATCGCCTTAAACATGTATGATGAGCTGGAACGCCATGGTAATAAATTCGATCATGAGTCCTTAGCGAAAATGATCGGGGCACCGATTATCCCGACCGTAAGTAAAACGGGCTTTGGCATAGAGGATTTGTTTAACCGTGTAATCAAGGTATACGAAGAAGAAGATCCTGTCATCCGTCATATCCATATTAATTACGGAGAGTCTTTAGAGAAAGGGATCAGCAATGTTAGGAAGACCTTGAAAAATAGCGTGGATATACCCAAAAGCTTGTCAAAGCGCTATCTATCTATCAAGCTATTAGAGGGAGACCGGGAGATAGAGACATTTATAAAAACGCTGCCCGGTGCCGAAACGATCTTCCAAGAAAGAGACCGTAATACAGCCCTAATAGAAAAGTTATTGCAAGAGGATTGTGAGACCGCATTCACGAACGCACGCTATGGCTTTATTTCCGGAGCGTTGCGTGAGACTTACGAACAAAATACGATCAAAGAGGCAACGAGTACGCAGATCATCGATCTATTCGTCACGCATAAAGTCTTAGGCTTCCCTATCTTTATCCTATTCATGTGGATCATGTTCGAGGCCACTTTCCGTTTGGGAGGCTATCCGATGGAATGGATAGAGGCATTGGTCGAAGTGATCGGTAATTTCGTGCGCAGCCATATGTCGGAAGGACCTTTGAAGGATCTTCTCGTGGATGGTATCATCGGTGGCGTGGGAGGTGTTATCGTGTTCCTGCCGAATATCTTGATTCTGTATATGTTCATATCGTTCATGGAAGACTCCGGATATATGGCACGTGCGGCTTTTATCATGGATAAGATCATGCATAAGATGGGACTGCATGGAAAGTCGTTCATCCCTTTAGTGATGGGATTCGGTTGTAATGTTCCTGCTATCATGGCCTCCCGTACGATAGAGAGCCGTAATAGCCGGATGATAACGATGTTGGTAAATCCGTTGATGAGCTGTAGCGCCCGCCTGCCGGTTTATGTATTGCTGACCGGGGCGTTTTTCCCGAAGAACGCCAGCTTTGTGTTATTAGCTTTATATGTATCCGGAATCTTGCTGGCAGTTATCATGGCCCGTCTTTTCAAACGCTTCCTGTTTAACGAGGAGGATGTTCCTTTCGTAATGGAACTCCCCCCCTATCGGATGCCTACCGGCAAATCCATCATGATCCATATGTGGGAGAAAGCGAAACAATACTTGCACAAGATGGGAGGTATCATCTTGGTCGCTTCTATCATCATCTGGTTCCTTGGGTATTTCCCCAGACATTCGGAGAGCGGAGATCAGTTTGATCGCCAGATAGCGGAGATCGAAAATACGGAGTTGGATTCTCAAGAAAAAACAGATACGATAGAGGAGTTAGAACGCTTGAAGGCAATCGACCATCAACAAAATTCGTATATCGGGCGTATCGGCCAGACGATTCAACCGATCTTGGCTCCTTTAGGATTCGATTGGAAAATGAGTGTAAGCCTACTTACCGGTATGGCGGCGAAAGAAGTTGTTGTCAGCACGTTAAGCGTATTATACACGGGGAATGCCGATGATGACAGCCAAGCCCTGTCGGAGCGTTTGAAGCAAGACCGTAACGCAGAAGGTAATTTGGTATTCACACCGCTCATAGCGATTAGCTTAATGCTTTTCGTCTTGATTTATTTTCCGTGCATAGCAACTATATCGGCTATTGTCAACGAGTCTGGCTCATGGAAATGGGGTATATTCGTTATCATTTATACTTGTGTCCTAGCATGGATCGTTTCTTTCATTGTTTATCAAACGGGGAATTTCTTTGTGGGTTTATTCAGCTAAGAACTTTCCTATGTTTTATTTAGTTATATATAGGAGGTAAATTTATAGGTATGTGGCAAGATATAGCAGTTTGCGTTATTGGTATCTCGGTTATCGGATATATCGCATATAAGGTTTATCGAATGCTTACGAAACCGAAATCCAGTGATCCTTGCTGCGGGTGTAGTGGGTGTTCGTTGAAAAAAGAGTTTAGAATGAAGGAATAACAAAATATTTTTTATATTTGCGTTATTCTAATACACCATAGGTTATGAATAACACGGCCTTACAAATATATGCTCTTTTTATCCTGCTGATCTTGTCAGCGGGCTGTAAAGATGATTGGAAAAACCTCAACTTGCATAGCGGAGAGAATGAACCTTTTTATTGGGAAAACAATAAGCTCGCAGCTCAGAGACTAGCGAAAATCATGTACAATAAAACAGATAGTGGAAGTTATGAACGTTTTAAGATCGTCCATATTTCGGATTCTCATTTATCCTCTTGGTCTCCGAGCAATAATTACGAGTTACCTATAAATCTACGACAATCCATCCAATTCGCCAATCAACAAGAACTGCGAATCAATGCGATAACCGCTACGGGCGATTTTATTTCCTTTGATAAGAAAAAGAAAGCGAAAGAAAGTATGCGTTCATTTATTCATCATCTTTATGATGAAAACCATATTCCCACTTTTATTTGTACAGGAAATCATGACAGCAATTCCGAGGAAGAGATAGGCAGCACTTTCTTATATAAGAACGAGATCAACGAAATATTATTTGCCAACAATAACTATTCAAAGAATCGAAATAGCGCCGAGAATTATTACTATTCGGATGTAGCAAACCCTCAAGGAGGTATGATCCGCTTCATTGCCCTTGATATGCTAGACCAGCCGGCTTTCCAATATAATACTTTTTCTTATGCATATTTCTCCCAGAAACAAATAGACTGGCTTATAAACATCGCATTGAAAAATGGCATGACAGATCATCATAGCGTCATTATCTTGACGCATTACCCATTTCAACGCCGTAGCGTACACAACGACACTTATCTATGCGACGGGGATTTCGTCCATTCTTGGAACATGATTCCCGAGATCATCGAAGCTTTTCGCACTCGCACCTCATTAGAAAAAGCATATCCTAATCAGTTCAACCTAGCCCCCATCAATGTCAAAGCAGATTTCAGTGATCGTAAAGGAGAATTTATTTGCTATCTAGGTGGACATATCCACTGCAATGCCTATTTTGACGTGACTGGATTAGAAAATGAAAGTACAGAACTCGTTCCACAAAAAATGATCCTTTGTACCAATCAAGCTCCAAGTGAAAAAGGCGTGGTATACAACAGGGTCATACGTGAAGAGGATAGCCTATCAAGTAACAGTTTTTGTATCTATGCCGTAGACACAAAAGAAAAGAAGATTTACATCACCTACTTCGGTGCCTATAAACCTTCTAATGATCGTAACTATCCGGAGATTCATACAATCTCGTATAATTAAAATTTACCGACCTATACAATGATAGATAAAGCCGGCTTCCTCTAACTCTGTCTTGTCATAAATATTACGTCCGTCTAAAATTAAAGGCGTGGACATCAATTTCTTGATAACAGACCAAGAGGGCATACGAAATTCTTTCCATTCCGTAACAAGCAACAGAGCGTCCGCGTCTATCACGGTCTCATAAATATCTTTGCCATATGAAATCATCCCCGCAGGCAAACGTCTTTGAGCCTCCGGGATAGCAACCGGATCATAAGCCGAAACTATACATCCGGCTTCTTTCAACTTTTTGATTAAGATTAGCGAAGGAGCCTCTCGCATATCATCTGTTTCCGGCTTAAAAGCCAACCCCCATAAAGCAATACGCTTGCCTTGAATATCTCCTTTGAAGTGCCGCACTAACTTACGGAACAAGATTGATTTCTGCTCCTCATTCACTGCTTCCACCGCTTCCAATATACGCATCTGGTAACCATTACCAGCAGCGGTCTTCACAAGCGCCTTTACGTCTTTTGGAAAACAAGACCCACCGTATCCACAACCCGCATATAAGAAACGGCTACCTATACGGGCATCCGTACCAATACCTTTACGTACCATATTCACATCCGCTCCCACTATCTCGCACAAATTGGCAATATCATTCATAAAGCTAATACGAGTCGCAAGCATAGCGTTCGCCGCATATTTCGTCATCTCCGCAGAAGGAACATCCATAAAAATTACCCGGAAATTATTTAACAAGAACGGACGGTATAATTTCGACATCAACTTTTTGGCCCGTTCGGACTCAACCCCGACAACAACCCGGTCCGGACTCATAAAATCCTTGATAGCCGCACCTTCTTTCAAAAACTCAGGATTAGAAGCGATATCAAATTCAATATCCACATTTCGCAAGGCTTGTTCCTCCTTGATCGCTTTCTTGATTTTCTGGGCAGTACCTACGGGAACCGTACTCTTCGTAACAACCAAGATATATTTGTTCATATAGCGTCCTACCGTACGGGCAACCTCAAGCACATACTTCAAGTCTGCGCTACCATCCTCATCGGGAGGTGTACCAACCGCACAAAACAGTACCTCGACCTCATTCAAACATTCTTTTAAATCAGTCATAAAATGAAGACGACCAGCTTGGGAATTGCGTGCCACCATATCGTCTAGTCCCGGTTCATAGATAGGAACTATGCCTTTCTTTAGATTCTCAATCTTTACCTTATCCACGTCCACACAAAAGACCTCAGTCCCCATTTCCGCAAAACAAGTACCCGTTACCAGCCCGACATAGCCTGTACCTACAATCGCTATTTTCATATATATCTATTACTTATGTTTCTAGTACATTTAAAAGAGATACAAAAGTAAGACTATTTCAAGAATTATACATAACTTTGGAAGCTTTTTTGGCAGAAACGTGAACTAAAATAAGGAAGTTAATATGAAAATTATCTCTGAAAATCAGATTAAGGATTTAGGCATCACACCATCAACTTGTGTAAACTGGGCAAAAGAAAGTTTCTCTATAAAGAAAAAAGCCCAGCTACCCGCAAAAATAAGTGTACATCCCCAAGGTAATGATTTTTTCACTTCCATGCCCTGTCTCCTACCTCAAGAATTCTCTAGGTTTGGGATTAAGGTAGTTCATCGCATCGTGGGTGGTATACCCGCTTTAGGAAGCGACATCCTACTTTATAATTCCAATACAGGAGAGTTATTAGCCCTATTGGATGGAGATTGGATTACTGCCATGCGTACAGGGGCTGTCGCTACACTTGCCATTCAAACGTTAAAAGCGACCAACGCCATGACTTACGGTTTCATCGGCCTAGGAAATACCGCACGAGCCACTATGTTATGTTTACTTGACAGCCAAAAAGATACGCATCATACAGTCCGACTATTAAAGTATAAAGATCAAGCAGACTCCTTTATTGAAAGATTTAAGGATTACTCGAATGTTACATTCTCGATCGTAGGGGACATAGAAGATCTTATCTCCAGTTCGGATGTCATCATCAGTTGCATAACTGATGCTAGCGACTTGATCTGTCCGAAGAACGAACTTTTTAAAGAAGGCTGTTTAGTTGTGCCAGTACATACGAGAGGTTTCCAGAATTGCGACCTCTTTTTCGATAAAATATACGGTGATGATACCGATCACGTGAAAGGATTCCGTTATTTTTCCCAATTCAAACAATATGCCGAGCTAGAAGACGTTTTATCAGGTAGAACGGCTGGCAGAGAAAATGACCATGAACGGATATTAAGTTACAATATAGGTCTTGGTCTACATGATATTCTATTCGCAAGTAAAATTTATGATAGTTTATCTGCGCAATCTCCAGAGATTAAGATAGAAAGAGAGGTATCAAAATTCTGGATATGATATCGGTTTACATTATATGCAGTGTTTTAGATAATAGAATCATCTTACAGAGACAACCCCTTCTCGGTTATGTACAGTCAAATTGATATTTTGACAGTAAAATCGACAGGGGTATTTGTTTATACAATTAAAAAAGAATAAGATATGCAAGCGATCATATTAGCGGCAGGCATGGGCAAACGCCTTAAAGAGTTGACAAAAAACAACACAAAATGCATGATTAAGGTACATAATCAAACCTTAATCGAACGTATGCTTAAACAACTGGAAGCTCTATTCCTGAAACGTATAATTATCGTGATAGGTTATAAAGGGGAAAAGGTACGTGAGCTTATCGGAGATAAGATAAACAACACTCCTGTTCTTTATGTAGAGAACAATGTATATGATAAAACAAATAATATATACTCGCTATATCTCGCTAAAAACTATCTGGTGGAGGACGAGACAATTCTACTTGAATCCGATCTAATTTTTGAGAACTCCATTCTCAGCAAATTGATAAACCATCCCTATCCAAATTTGGCAGTAGTTGCCAAATACCAAAGTTGGATGGATGGTACCGTCGTACGGTTGGATGAGGATAACAATATATTGAACTTCATCTCAAAGAAAGCATTTCAATTTTGCCAAAAGGAGTCTTATTACAAGACCGTAAATATATATAAATTCAGTAAGGAATTTTCCACTAATAAGTATATTCCGTTCTTGGAAGCTTATTGTAAAGCCCTCGGTAATAATGAATACTACGAACAAGTTCTAAAGGTAATATCCTTATTAGACAGACCGGATTTAAAGGCCTTGACGATTACAACCGAAAAATGGTATGAGATAGATGACCAACAGGACTTAAATAATGCGGAAGCCTTATTTTCGGAAGGCAAGCAAGCTTTATCTTTATACGGCAAACGTTACGGTGGATACTGGCGTTTTCCTATGTTATTGGATTTCTGCTATCTCGTCAATCCTTATTTCCCAAATACCCGATTGAAGGAAGAAATGAAAGCTAATTTCGATACTCTCCTTACCGAATATCCTTCCGGTATGCAAGAAAACGCTCAACTAGCCGCCCGTTATGCGGGAATATCCTCCGAACAAATCATCGTAGGAAACGGAGCGGCCGAGTTAATCAGCGGTTATATGCGTATGACCTCTGGCTATACTACAGGAGTGATATTACCAACATTCGAGGAATACCCGAACCGTTTGGACCCTAAGCAACTGGTGTATTATACTCCCAGCAACCGAGACTTCTCTTATACCGCTTTAGACATTATATCTTTCTTTGATAACAAACCGATTGAGCAACTTTTGATAATTAACCCTGATAACCCATCAGGAAATTTATTATCTAAAGATGAGATATTTGTGCTAGTCGAATGGTCCGAACGAAAAGGGATTCGTTTAATCATCGATGAATCTTTCCTCGATTTCGCAAATCCCGAAAAGAAACTTTCCCTGTTGGATAAAGAGCTTCTAAACAAATATCCACATTTGATTGTCATTAAGAGCATATCAAAGTCATACGGCGTCCCCGGATTACGATTAGGTTTCTTAGCGTCGGGAAACAAAGATCTCATAAAAGCGTTGAAAAAAGACATATCGATTTGGAACATCAACTCCTTCGCTGAATTTTATATGCAGATTTTCGTGAAATACAGTGATGACTACGACAAAGCCTGCCATAAATTCTTAAACGAAAGAGAGCGTTTCTTCCAGAATCTACAGGCAGTCTCATATCTTAGGGTTATTCCTTCCGCCGCAAATTATTTCTTATGTGAGGTAACCGATACTTACACATCGGAGGAACTTTGTAGCTCTTTATTGTCGGGAAATAATATCTTGATAAAAAACTGTGGAACTAAAACAGGGTTTGAAGGGAAACAATATATCCGAATCGCTATCCGGAACAAGGAAGACAATGATAAGCTAATAGAAGCGCTGACTTCATTGAATAAATAAGGAAGTTCAATCCGATCTCTATTATATGGAAATAAAAAAGAAGCTCAAGAATCCTATGGTTATAAATTTTATCTCCTTGGCATTGCTCCAAGGAGTTAATTATTTATTACCTTTATTGTCATTCCCTTTTCTGTTCAGAGTACTCGGTGTAGAACGCTGGGGGCTCGTGACGTTCGGCTATGCCTTGATGCAATATTTCATTATGTTCACGGATTTTGGCTTTAACCTATCAGCCACGAAATATATCTCTGAGCATAAAACGGATTTAGGTAAAATCAACTCTTACCTAAATAGCACAATGCTTGGACGTTTCTTTTTATGTGGGGTCAGCTTCGCCATACTACTCATTCTGATCACTTGTTTTGATAAGTTTAAGTCAGAATCTTCTTTTTATCTCCTATATTTTGGCATGATCATAGGCAATGTTATGTTTCCTATGTGGTTTTTTCAAGGCATGGAGAATATGAAATACATTACGGTATTCAATATCGTAGCGAAATCATTGAGTTTCCTTCCCTTTTTCATCTTCATTCGAAAACCGGAAAATTATATATACGTACCGATATGCTATAGTTTTGGCTTTATTCTTGCCGGAGTCGTTAGTATCTTTATTGTTTACTTCAGAATGGGGATGAGATGGTACTTCACATCGATCGAAGAAATTAGTAACTCCTTAAAAGATAGTTCCACTTATTTTCTCTCCCGGGCCTCTACCTCTTTGTTCACCACAAGCAACTCGTTTCTATTGGGGTTGATTTGCGGAAACACAGCGGTGGGTTACTATTCGGCAGCAGAGAAACTATATCAAGCCTACAATCAGCTATTGACACCATTCACTGGGGTTTTATTTCCGCATATAGCGAAAAGTAGAGATGTCTTGTTCTTCAAAAAAGTATTCTATAAAATAACATTCGCCAACTTCTTTTGCGTAACGATCGTACTTCTATTCTCAAGTTACGTATTAAGATTTGTCTATGGGACAGCCGATCCGGATATCTTAGAAGTATTCCGGATACTTGTAATCGCTTGTTTCGTAACCATCCCCTCTATGTTACTAGGATATCCATTTCTGGCGGCCATGGGGCATCCTCTATATACGAACTATACAGTTATGACCACCTCCATGGTACACATCACCGGATTAGCGATCCTATATGTTTGCGGAATGATCGCCCCTATCACGGTAGCAATGATGGTAGTCGTGTCTGAGACACTTCTTTTCCTTTTCCGTATTAGAGGTGTACATAAATTCAGACTCTTTAAAGATACTTGATACCCTATACGGCCGACGGCCTGCAACTGATAAAGGTCGGCATCAACAACGACAGCATCCAACTCACTATCGACGAGTGGATTATAAAAAGCGCAAGCACTTGGTAAGGATAAAAGAAATGGTATATTTAGAGCTTGACAAGTGAATAACTAACGGCTTCTCAAGTGAATAACTAACGAGTAGGGGTAGCCGTCAGTTAACGGCTTGGGAAGTGATCAGTTATTCACTTGAGAAGCCACCTAGGAGGTCTGTACGAAAGCATGATGTATTACAAATGTATGTACGCAAGGTATGCAGAGAAGATATACTTACTTTACCAACAAAGTATATCTTCTCCGGCACTTTAAGTATATCTTCTCCAGCAAAGCAAGTATACTGTCTTTGGGCCGGTAGTTTTCTTATCAATTATCGCTGAAGATGCAGCTTCAAATCATGCGCAAAAATAGAGGTGTACAATCTAGCTCCTTTATCCCATAAATGCGCAACATCCTTAAAATAATCCGGATGATCCAAGAATAGTCCTTTCGTATAATAATCAAAGAAAGGAATGTCATATTCGGCGGCGACCTCTTTCAAAACATCATATTTATCAGTTCCCACCTTGCAGTAACGAGGAGAAACCATAAATACCAGTTTCACATCTCGTTCCTCACACAACGCTATGAATTTACGCAAATAGATCAATTTCAAAACATCCACATCCTCACGTGTCTTGTCAAAGCCTAATAATTCAGGATAACGAACCGGTTTAGGAGCGGGCAAATAGCCATGATCCTCATTACCTACCCGACTCACAAGCAATCCTGCCAAATTAGATATGGCCTTTGCGTTGTAACGATAGAGGTGAGACAATTCATAGGCCCAATAAGTCCCAGCTAACCGGAAGACAGAATCCGCACGCTCATTATGGCCAAAATAAGGGGCAAAGAAACTAATCGTCTTAAAAGGAGCCGGCTGAATCACATAATCATTATCCATCAACTCCAGACAAACCATCTTAGGCGTATGATAAGACAACACATGGCTTAACACCCAATAGTGCGAAAAAATATTATCCGATCCGTTCACTCCCCCATTATAAACGCTCATCTCCAACGAATCACTTAATATGGAGGAAACATAATGATAATTGCAACGAGAAGTACCCAACAGAAGGACATCCTCTTTCACTTCGCTTACCAAATATCGAACTTTAGGAGCCGTGATATCAGAGGAGTGTTGATTTACCCAAGACATGAAGACTCCTCCTAACCGATCAGCGATAAACACACCAACCAACACTGTAACCAAACTTATAATTAACTTTCTCATCCCTTCTACCAAATTATAACATCATAGGTAACTAAAATTCTTTCCTCAAAATTGAAAATAAATAAACTGATCACCGTTCAAAACTCCCAACAAAATAATATAGACAATCATAACCACCATATAAAGATGCCTCAACCACCATTGTGGAGACTCAGAAATGCGCATCGACCAGCCAAACTCATCAATACACTCCTTCAAGAATAACAGAGCCAATGCCATACCTATCGCAAGGAAATCCGCCAATTGCAGATAAGGCATCTTCAAATCCGTAAAGATACCCTGAATGATCGTAAACGCATCGGATACATTGTTTGCCCGAAAGAAAATCCAAGCCAAACTTACCACGCAGAAGGTATAAAAGACATGCACAAACTTCCTAAAGCCTGTCCAATTTACCTTATGAAAGCCTAAAGCTCGCTCTACACACTGCAACACGCCATGCAATGTTCCCCAAACCAAGAATGTCCAATTGGCACCATGCCATAAACCACTAACAACGAATGTAGTCAACACATTGAAATATTGGCGATAACGCCCGCATCGATTTCCTCCCAATGGAATATACACATAATCCTTGAACCAAGTAGAAAGCGAGATATGCCATCGCCTCCAAAACTCCGTCACACTGGCGGCAAAATATGGACGGCGGAAATTCTCCATCAACCGGAAGCCTAGCACTCGAGCAACCCCAATAGCCACCAAGGAATAGCCAGCGAAATCGCCATAAATTTGGAAAGGGAAGAACAAAGAGGCTAACAAGAAAGAGCCTCCATTATGCTGTTCTACATTATTAAATATGGCATCCACATAAATCGCACATCGATCCGCTAATGCCAGTTTCAAAAAATAGCCCCAAAGCATCAACCGAAATCCGGCCATCACCTCCTCATAACAAAACGAATGCTTCTCCTTAAACTGAGGCAGCAAATTGGTAGAACGCTCAATCGGACCAGCTACCAACTGGGGGAAGAAGGAGACAAACAAGGCATAGGTAAAAAAATCCTTTTCCACAGGAGTTTTCTCACGATACACGTCTATCGAATAACCCAATGCCTGAAACGTATAAAACGATATTCCGACTGGCAACAGCATAGAGAACGAAGGGAAATCAACCGCTATTCCCAAAACACGTAACAAAGAAGTTACATTCTCAGCCGCAAAATCATAATACTTGAAAAGGAACAAAATGCCCAAATTAAGTATCAAGCTAGTCAATAAACAGGCTTGTTTCTTCCGATCATCCTCAAAATGTCCAATCCCACGAGCCGCCAAATAGGTAATCACCGTACTTGTCAATAGCAACAAGGCATATATCGGTTGCCAGTTCATATAAAAATAATAACTAGCGGCCAACAAGAATAGGTTACGGACTTTCAATGACGGCAAAGCGAAGTAGCAAACGCACACAATCGGAAAAAATAGAAGAAAAGCAATAGAGTTAAATAACATATCCCTTAACTTTAGTATATTATCGCCTTATTTTCAAATAGCGACATCAGATATAAAACTTTTTTCTAGACAAAGATCGGAATTTTAAGTAAACAGTCAAAGCAAAGTTAAACAATCACAAAGATTTTTCCGCATAAAAATATTTTGTTACTAATTTGTGACAAACTAATACTACCTGTCGAATAGAAGCTCGATAAAGAAGATGTTGATAGTCAATAAATGCAAAAAGGAGAACTAAACATAGTTTATCTCAAGAATAAACCATAACTTTGTGTCGAAAACATATAAATTTAATATGTTCTTGACATGATACAATCTTTGATTAATAAACATTTTTTCAATCTGCTTCTTTTCACCTTGACTTTTGGTATATTGTTATACGATGCCATCGGGTTTGATTACACAGATGAAATTTGCGCCTTATTCCTGTTCGTTTTATTCGGTATATATCTGTTTTCCACATCCGACTGGAACTTCAACAAGGGCTTTTTAACAACCATTGGTATTTTCCTGTTCTATTTTTGCTACTCCCTATACATTGGAAGTAATACGAAAACAGCAATAATATCAGATATGTTAATCCAGATCAAGCCTTATCTCGCTTTTTTCTGCGTATATTCAATGATGCCTAGATTTAGCGAATCCCAAAAAAACATCATGAAATCAATATGTCTTGTATTTTGGTTTCTCTTGCTTCTGATGGGACTAGGGAAAGCCGTAGAGCCTAGGATTTTATTCCATATCATGGGACATCCTGCCTATTATGCGGCGGCTGTTGTATGCGTTTCCCTTTGTTATTTGTATTGCAGTAAGTTTACTAATCTGGATAAGATTACATTTGTTGCTTTATTGTCTATTGGACTAATATCCGGTAGATCTAAATTTTATGGATTTTTCGCTCTAGCTACATTTATCACGTTCTACTTCTCAAATATAAAGCAGTTCAAATTAGACGCAAAGAATATTACGATCATATTACTAACTATTGTCGCAGTATTATTTGTCGCTAGAGAGAAAATCTATTTCTATTTCTATCAGACATTAACCAGCGAGGTAGACAAAGACATGATCGCCCGGTATGTATTATATGCGACCGCCCCACAGATATTAATAGATTACTTTCCTTTCGGTAGCGGGTTCGCCAGCTTTGGGACTTTCTCCTCAGGAGTGTATTATTCGAGTATCTATTCAAAATATGGAATAGATGGAGTATGGGGTATGAGTAAGGACCATTACAACTTTATAGCGGATACCTACTACCCTTCTTTAGCTCAATTTGGCATTGTAGGGATTATCTTATACATCACTTTTTGGATCTATATCCTTATGAAGGCAATTAAATTCCATAAAAGGACATATAATATGAAATGCTTATCGATGGTATTGATGATCATTGGTTTCTTTATCATTGAGGGCACTACCGACTCAACATTTACAACGCATAGAGGCTTTTTTGTCCTTATGCTATTAGGTTTAATATTATCAGATTTGAAGAACGGGGTGACAGATGAAGTTCATCCAAATGCAAAAGAGTTACAAGATGAAAATACTTCAGATAAATAAATACTTTTTCAAAAAAGGAGGTGCGGAAACCGTCTTTTTCAACACGATTCAGCTCCTCGAGAGACATGGGCACACAGTTATCCCATTCAGTCTTAAGAATAAGAAGAACGAACCTTCTCCTTATGAGTCGTATTTTGTAGACTATCCAGAACTATCGGAGTCTTCTTTACCCAAGAAAATAAAAAATTTACCGGCTTTTATCTATAATAAAGAAGCCGCACGTAAATTAGAGAAGTTGATCCAAAAGGAGAAACCGGATGTAGCACATATACATCTGATGTTTAATAGTATGTCTGTATCGATCTTACCAGTCCTCAAGAAATACAATATTCCTATTATCATGAGTGTCCACGACTATCGTTTAGTCTGTCCTGCATACACATTCACGGATGGAAAAAGGAATTTTTGTGAGCGTTGTAAGACCGGGAATTACTACAATTGCATAACACACAAATGCTCAAAAGGTAGCCTCATCAACAGTTTCATGTTGAGCATGGATAGTTATTTCCGATCAAAATTCTATTCTCCGATCAATTACATCAATCGATTCATATTTGTCAGCAAATTCTCTATGAATAAGCATATTCAAGTAGAGAACCGATTCAAGGATAAATGTACCTATTTGTATAATTTTACCCCGAAGGTAAAAGATTACAGCTCAACAAAAGGAGATTATATCTTTTTCTTTGGAAGAATATCCGAGGAAAAAGGTATCCTCACCTTATTGAATGCCATCAAGCAAGTTCCTGATATAAAATTAAAATTAGCTGGAACCGGACCTTTATTGGAGCAACTAAAGTCTCAATGCCCTCCAAACGCAGAGTTTCTGGGATTCAAACAAGGAGAAGAACTGCGGGAACTTATTCACAATGCCTCTTTTGTTGTAGTCTCATCCGAATGCTATGAGAATAACCCGATGACAATCATTGAATCCTATATGATAGGAACTCCTGTCATTGGTAGTGATTTGGGAGGAATACCAGAGCTGATTATTGAAAACAAAACCGGATATACATTCAAGCCAAAATCATCCGATGACCTAAAAGAAACGATTACAAAGGCTTGTTCTATATCTGAGGAAGAATATGCGAGAATGTCGGATGAGGCGAAGAAATTCGCGATGGATAACTTCTCGGAAGAAAGCCATTATCAAAGACTCATCAAAAACTATCAACTCATTATCGATCAGAATAAGCGATGAAAAATGTCTATGTATTTGGGACAAGAGGCTTTCCGAATGTACAAGGAGGCGTAGAGAAGCATTGTGAGCAACTTTATCCGGAACTGACTTCTAAATATAACATTTCTATATTCAGAAGAATTCCATTCTTAAAGAAAAATACGGAAAAGGTATATAAAGGCATACGATTCATAGATCTACCTTCTACACGAATAAAAGGGTTTGAGCCTTTTTTCCATTCATTCTTGTGCACTATATATTGTATTATTAAGAGACCAGATATCGTACATATCCATAACATTGGTCCCGGAATGTTCATACCACTCCTTAAACTCGCTGGGTTGAAAGTTGTCCTTACGTATCATAGCGCAAACTATGAACATAAGAAATGGAATTACATATCCCGAAAAATATTAAAATTCAGCGAATGGATAGCTGTTAATGGTTCTACAGCCGTAATCTTTGTCAATAAAAAGCAAATGTGTCTTTTCAATGATAAAATTCAGCGTAAATCCACTTATATACCGAATGGAGTATATCGCAAGCAACTAGCGACAAGGACTGATTATATAGAGAAACTTGGGTTACAACCTCAAAAATATATTTTAGCTGTTGGACGTATTACACAGGAGAAAGGATTTGATTATCTGATTGATAGCTACGTACAATCTTTACCTCATGACTTCAAGCTCGTTTTAGCTGGAGGAGTAGACCATAGCTCCTCCTATTCGTCCGAGATCAGCGAAAGAGCCCAAAAACAAAATGTAATCATGCCCGGATATGTGGATGGAGAATTTCTAAGGCAATTATACTCCCATGCCAGACTCTTTGTATTACCTTCCTATAATGAAGGTTTCCCATTAGTACTTTTAGAAGCGATGAGTTATCATCTACCTATATTGGCAAGTGATATACCCGCTAATAAATTACTTGAGCTAAATCCACGGGACTATTTCAAAACAGGGGATACCTTGGATCTATCTAAGCACATAAAACAAAAACTAACTCAAGAATTTACCAGAGTTGACTATCCACTCGACGAGTATACGTGGCAGAATGTCAGTGATAAAGTAAATATAATCTTCGACAAGATATAAAAAATATCCCTCAAAATAGCTAAACAGTATTTTGAGGGATATTTTTATATAATTGGCTTTATCTCATGAGCATGTTGCGCAGCAAAACGCTGCTTCTCAGGAGGTGGAGTCATATAATTAGGACCATATAATGTCGTTAAATATACATCTGGTCTATGAGGCGCAAAAAACTTTGAATCCTCAAAGTCTATCTCTACCACAGGAAAGATATCGTCAAATCGAAGATATCTTTTCCACAAGGTATCGAAACCATGACCAAGGCGGCAGTCTGTACCTAATCCCCTATTCTTATCAATAAGCTTCTTCGCGAATTTCATATATTGAAGAACCAGTTTATGGAATACGGGATGAAAAAAAGCCAATATCTTTTTATCTATAGACTCATCCTTGAAATATATCGCATCCAAGCTCTTGCATATAAACGTATTATAGACCTTCACCATTTTTTCAAACATAAAAGGCAATTTCTGCTTATGATAACGATCCATAGGAAATATATCTATAAACAATCCTTTCTCGCATTCTTCATCCTCATATCCCGGAGATAATATGAAGCTTTTCTTGTCTCTTACCTTACAGGGTAAAGGTAAATAATGGTAATGAGGGTCGGTCTCTCTGGTCTGCAACATCATATCTTCAGGGAACTCATTCACGGCAATCTTTACAAAACGCTCATAATCCTCACGAATCATACAGATATCCAAATCATCGTCCCAAGGTATGAAACCTTTATGACGAACCGCGCCTAATAAGGTACCCGAACACATCCAATAAGAAATATCATGCTTTCGACATATATAATCAATAATCTTAAGCATCCTCAACATCACTAATTGCGCTTGACGCAATACTGTTTCTCCTTCTTGACGATTGTCTGGATATAGTTTCGAGAAATCAACTACACTCATAAGATACTACTTAGAACCTTTACTTTGCTTTTTATATTCTTGGATAAGAAGAGACGATTGCTTTCTTACAAATAAATAAGATATAGGTATCACCAATGTTAGTACCAGCATTCCTATAAGCGCGAATAACTTACGAGGACCTACAGGCTTACTCTTTACATAGGCAGGATCAATCACCCGAGCCTTATCTCTTGCCTGACCTAAGATAAGAGCGGTCTCCTCTCGCTTCTGAAGTAATATCAAATAAACGCCTTGAATAATTTCCTGCCTACGTTTCAACTCTATAAACTGTCTTTCCGCAACTGGATAATTATTCATTTTTTTATATATTTCTTGTTCTTTCGCTTTTACGTCCTTTATTGATAACTGCATACCTTTTTGAGCGTTACCAATAGTTTTTATAACACTACCACGTAATTTATCAGCCTGCTCAGTCAAAGTTCCAACCAAGGGGTTATTGATGCTAGAATTCTGAATTACCCGGGCACGTTCTAACAAAACTTCATTATAGCTAGTTAATGCACTCCCTTTCTCTCCTTCTTGAGCAGACAATAAAACAGGTACCAAATTATATTTATTCGCAGGATCCTTCACGAATTCATCCATCATATTGATGACATTAGATTGAGCCTCCAATTCTATCAACTTTGTTTGTAGTTCTTTCATTTGTTCCACATAGAATTGAACATCATGCTCAATATCCATCAATCGGTTCTTACTTTTATATTCTTCAATCTGGTTTTCGACAGCGGCAAGTTCCGCTATAATATTCTCAATCCTCCCATCTAAGAAAACCAAAGACTTACGAGCCTCTCCTTTTTTATACGCCTCTGCTTCCTTGTTATAGATCGCAATTAATGTATCTAGCATATCCGTACCCCGATTCTTTTCATAATCAGTGCAACTCAACTCTATTACGTTTGAAGTCTTGGAGCTTCCTTCTATTAAAAATTCTTTCTCCAAATCCTCTGCGACCCAACCCGCAGGCTTATATGTGATATCAAGTTTCGCGGAAGTGATATCTGTTTTTCCCGGCGCAAAGTCCAAGGTGAAGTTTCCCATAGGTAACTCAATGGAAGCAGGCAATGATGGGAAACTAAAATGTTTCTTTTTCATATTAACAGACTCCGCAGAAACCTCCGCCTTCCCATTTTTCACGGAAACCGAGAACTCCACAGCTTCAGCCAAACGTGCGTTTGTAGCAGAATCGGCAACCATATTTAAAGGAGATTCATCATATAAACGATAACCCAAAGAAAATGGTTTACAATAATCTACATTCACGCCTAATTTCAGAACCATATCCCGAAGCATTTTATTAGAAGTCAATGTCATTAGTTCATCATCAATATTAACGACACCTCCAGAAACAGATCCCAACCCAAAAGATTTCATCAACCCAGCGGCCTCTCCCAATCCAAAGCTACCTCCTCCGAGGTCTTTATCTTCCTGAATCTGGATACGGGCCATCATCTCATATGTACGAGGGTAATAAATCAGATATAAAACCGCAGGGATTATAGAAAACAGGAATACCCCTAAAAATAATTTCCAATGCAATAGATATCTTACGATAATACTTTTAAGTCCGATTGTTTCGTTGTCTTTCACTTCCATCATCTAATTATTATTTAGTAATAGCCAATATAACAGTCGTTATCACAGATACAGCGCTCAAAATTGAGGAGAACACGGTTATACTATATTGTTGGGCTTGACTATAACGGGCGTTTCTCTTCTTCGCATTATTCGGTTCCACATAAACAACATCATTTTGTTGAAGATAATAATAGGGGGAAGTAAATATATCCGGCTCGGTAATATCCAAACGAGCAAACTCCTTTTCTCCATTATTATCTCGTATAACCAAGATGTTCTTACGGTTTGCGTTAATTGTCAAATCACCGACCTGACCGATAGCATCTAAAATTGAAAGACGATCATTTTTCACGGAAATCGCACCCGGCCGAGAGACCTCACCCATCATCGTGACCTTATAATTAACAATCTGTACATTAACCAAAGCATCTTTCACATAAGGGGAGATCATTTCTTGCATTTTATCACTTAACTGTTGCTTGGTCAATCCCGCCACATGGATCTTTCCCAAAACAGGGAAATTTATGTCACCTTCCTGATCAACCAAATACGTTCTTAATTGACCAGAAGAAACCGTCGTAGTCTCACCTTGAGTCGCATAGGCATATACAGGGGGATTAAAGGGAGTAACGACTGTCGGATCCCATGCCGTAACGGTTATCGTAAGTAAGTCATCAGGGCAAATCTTCGAGGTATAAGCTTGATTCATCTTACTCACCTGTTCGGGGGTCAAGGCATCCACTCCTTGGAAATAAACCACATCTTTAGGAACAGAACAAGCCCCTAACAATAAGACAAACAATGCCACTACTGATACTAATTTCACTCTCATAATCTTTGTTTTCTTCAAATAAGGTGCAAATATACGTTTTTTAGTTTGAACATGAGGTCTCAAAAGGACCACAAGTATAAAGATACTTCTATAACGATGCAATTGTCTAGATATTGCTGCATGCTAAATCAAAATTATAGTTGTTTTTACCGCTTTTTCATGATTATTGCGTAAGTTTGTGACAAAACAAAAATATATGGTTGAGATAGGAAAATATAACACGCTGAAAATAGTGAAAGACCTTGACTTCGGGGTTTATCTGGATGGCGGTAACGGGGTGGAGATCTTGTTGCCGACTCGTTACGTACCTAAAAACGTGAAGCCCGGGGATGAGGTCGAGGTGTTTATTTATCATGATAATGAAGGGAGGTTGATCGCTACTACCGCACGTCCTCTGGCAACGGTCGGGGAGTTCCAGTTCATGGAGGTAAAAGACGTGAATAATGCCGGCGCATTTCTGGAATGGGGTATCATGAAAGATTTGCTCGTTCCTTTCAAGGAGCAGAAAATGCCGATGAGAGAGGGGAAATGGTACTTGGTCTATGTCCGGCTGGATCATGTGACAGGACGTATCATGGCATCCGCACGTATCGAGAAGTTCTTGAACAATACCCCTATCGATTACGAGCAGAATCAAGAGGTTCAGTTATTGGTAGCCGACGAGACGGATCTTGGCTATAAGGTGATCATCAATAACCAGCATTGGGGATTGATCTATTATAATGAGGTATTCCAGCGTCTTGAGAAAGGCGAGCATCTGAAAGGCTATATAAAAGAGGTACGTGAGGATGATAAGATAGATGTGAGCCTAACGCCGCAAGGCTATCAAAAGGTAGAGGGGATCGCCGGCGTCATTCTGGAAGCGATGAAAACACAAGGGGGATACATCCCGGTACACGACAAGAGCGATCCGGACGTGATCTATTCCTTATTCCGCTGTAGCAAGAAAGCTTTCAAACAAGCGATCGGGGCACTCTATAAGCAACATCTTATCACGCTGGAAGATGGCGGGATACGGCTCGTGAACGAGAAGTGACCCATTTATATAAAAAAGTCAATGGAATCCGTTACAGAATCCATTGACTTTTCTTTATAAATCCATTGAGTTAGCGAACGGATTCCATTGACTTTCTAATCCAACTTCAATACGGCCAGGAACGCTTTTTGCGGAACTTCTACCGTACCGATCTGCTTCATTCGTTTCTTTCCCTCTTTCTGTTTTTCAAGCAATTTACGTTTACGGGAGATATCGCCTCCATAACACTTGGCCGTCACGTCTTTACGGACAGCCTTGATCGTCTCACGAGCGATGATCTTTGCGCCTATCGCCGCTTGGATAGCGATATCGAATTGCTGGCGAGGGATCAACTCTTTCAGTTTCTCGCACATACGACGTCCGAAAGTAACGCTATTATCCACGTGCGTCAATGTAGACAAAGCGTCTACCGGCTCACCGTTCAACAGGATATCTAATTTAGCCAACTTACTGGGACGGAAATCATGTAAATGGTAATCGAAAGAAGCGTACCCTTTTGAAATACTCTTCAACTTATCATAAAAGTCGATTACGATCTCGCCCAACGGCAAGTCATAATGAATCTCGACACGATCACCAGAAATATATTCTTGCTTAAGCAGGACGCCACGCTTACCCAGACAGAGTGTCATGATCGGGCCGATATAGGTAGTGTTCGTGATCACGGAAGCACGGATAAACGGCTCGTCGATATGATCAATCAAGGTCGGGTCCGGCAAGCCTCCCGGATTATGTACCTCGATCTCCTCCCCTTTCTTTGTATGCACGATATAAGAAACGTTCGGTACAGTGGTTATCACATCCATATTGAACTCACGATCCAAACGCTCCTGAACAATCTCCATATGCAACAAGCCCAAGAAACCGCAACGGAACCCAAAACCCAGCGCGGCGGAACTCTCCGGCTGGAAAGTCAAGGAAGCGTCGTTCAACTGTAATTTCTCCAATGACGCACGAAGGTTCTCGAAATCCTCGCTATCGATTGGATAGACACCGGCGAAGACCATCGGCTTCACCTCCTCAAAACCGGCGATCGCATCTTTAGCCGGGCGAGACACATGAGTGATCGTATCACCGACACGCACCTCCCGGGACGTCTTGATACCGGAAATGATATATCCTACGTCTCCCGTCCGGATCTCCTCACGGGGGCACATATCTAATTTCAATATACCTACCTCGTCGGCGTCATACTCTTTTCCTGTAGCGATAAACTTCACATGGTCACCTTTACGGATCACGCCGTTTACCACCTTGAAGTAAGCGATAATACCACGGAACGGATTAAAGACGGAGTCAAAAATCAAACACTGCAACGGGGCCTCCGGATCACCTTTCGGGGCCGGGACCTTCTCCACGATCGTATTCAAGATCTCGGTCACTCCCTCGCCTGTCTTTCCGCTCGCCCGTAAGATATCCTCACGAGGGCAGCCCAACAGTTCCACGATCTGGTCCTCTACCTCCTCCGGCATGGCGCTAGGCAAGTCAATCTTGTTCATCACCGGAATAATCTCTAAGTCATTCTCTATCGCCATATACAGGTTAGAGATGGTTTGCGCCTGAATACCTTGAGCCGCGTCCACGATCAGCAACGCACCCTCGCAGGCGGCGATAGAGCGGGAAACCTCATACGAGAAGTCCACGTGCCCCGGAGTATCGATCAGGTTCAGTATATATTCTTCACCCTTATAATTATACTTCATCTGGATCGCATGGCTCTTGATCGTAATACCACGCTCACGCTCTAAATCCATGTCGTCAAGGACTTGAGCTTGCATGTCTTTACCTTCTACTGTCTTGGTATACTCAAGCAAACGGTCTGCCAAGGTACTTTTCCCATGGTCAATATGAGCAATAATACAGAAATTGCGGATATTCTTCATCTGCTAAATTTATTTTTAGGTACGCGAAGATAGGAAATTTAGCCTAAATACTATACTTTTGGCATACCATTTGTTGTTAATAGTATATGACAATACAAGAAATAAATAAAGCATACAACCGAATTATCGGTTCATTAGACGAAAAGGAGCTAAAGAACGCGTTCGATTTTCTCCAAGGTTTAATAGCGGGAATACGTGAGTACTCATTCCAAGACAGGTTGAACGAGCTACAAGATACTTATAAATATATGTTGCGATACCGGATCGAGGGGGCTAAAGATCCGATGCAAGACCAGATATACAACAACTTGATCGCATCCAGCTATGAGTTCGCGGATATAGTGAAGCACAAGGCCTTATCGGTAGATTCGCCTCTCTCCTTTTATAGCCGTAGGCGAATGATGCAAAAGGAGCTTACCAACTATGACCAGCTCCACAAGGTTTTGAGAAACGCCTCTTTGGTGAAGATAGAGACTCCGACCGGAACCATTACGGAGCAGCAGCAAATCGAATCCGCCACGATCCTATTATTCAATAAGATCTGGACCTCGAATCCTCTCAATAAGGAAGAAATAGCCTCCATCAGGAACCTATTGAATGACCAAGAGTTGCCTTTTATCATCGGTAGCCAAATCGTATCGGCATTAATGTTGGGATTGCAAGCCGCTTTCGATAAGGAGAAACTGCTATTATTATTCGATGCGGCCAATCTCCAAGAAGATGAGATTCGTTACCGTGCGTTGATCGGGATTCTCCTGACGCTCTATACCTATAGGAAACGTACGGCGCTATATCCGCAGATAGCGGATCGACTAGCGGCTTTATCCGAGGGATTCCCTAATTTCACGAAAGCGATCCGAACGATTACCCTTCGTTTTATCCTAGCCCGTGAGACAGAGAAGATCACCCGTAAGCTACAAGACGAGATCATTCCGGAGATGATCAAGCTAGGCCCTAAAATCAGTCAAAAGATAAACTTAAAGGATATCAATCCGGAACTTCTCGGAAACGAGATGAATCCGGAGTGGCAGAATATGTTATCGAACAGCTCCTTAGGGAAGAAAATGGAGGAGTTCAGCGAGCTGCAACAAGAAGGCGCGGACGTAATGCACTCTACTTTCGTGCACCTAAAGCATTTCCCCTTTTTCCGGGAATTGGGTAACTGGTTCATACCATTCACGACCGAGCATTCCGCTTTTGGTAATCAGTTGAGCAAGAATCAAACGGAAAAGGATATGCTAGATTCCATGACTCTTGCGGCATTCATGTGTAATTCCGATAAATATTCCTTATATTTCAGTATGATGCAATTGCCGGATCAAGCCCGTCAAATGATGATGGGACAATTTGGTAGCCAAGCCTCCGAGATGATTCAACAGACGAAGGAGGAATTAATCAGTAAACGGGGAAAACTGGAAATCATATCCGGACAGTACATACAGGATTTGTATCGTTTCTTCAAACTTTATCCGGGGCATCTGGATTTTGATGACATATTTACATCTGCGTTAGACTTTCATAACCTGCCAATTTTGCAGCCTTACGTCAGTGATGAGGAAAGTTTGACAACTATTGCGGAGTATTATCTCCGGAAGAATTACTTCCTCGACGCGCTCACGATCTACAATCGCTTATCCGACGCAAATCAAGAAAGTGATATCTTATTCCAGAAAATCGGTTACTGCAAACAAATGAATGGCGATATACAAGGTGCTTTGGAGGCTTATTTACATGCGGATCTTATTAATCCAGACAGTAAATGGGTTATTCGCCGGATCGCTGGTTGTTACCGTACCTTAAAGCAACCGGAAGAAGCGTTGAAATACTATCATCGTTACGAGGCTTTCAATCCGGATGATTTATCGATCCAAATATGTATCGGCCACTGCCATCTTGAACTCAAGAATTATAATGAGGCGCTGAAATATTATTTCAAGGTAGATTATCTGGACAATAAAAGTACGAAGGCTTGGCGTCCGATCGCTTGGTGTTCTTTCTTGACTGGTAAATACGATCAGGCCCGTAATTATTACAAAAAGATCATGGATAATCAACCCAACACCCAAGATTTCTTGAATGCGGGACATACGGAATGGGCATTACAGAATATCAAGGGAGCGCTTGCTTTTTATACAAAAGCCGTGGAGAAAGAGTCCGGTGATTTCTCGAAGTTCCAAGAGCAGTTCAATCAAGATATCCCCGATCTTCTTGTAGCGGGAATCGAGGAGGCGGAAGTGCCGTTGATGATGGATCAACTCCGGTATTCCTTGAGCGATATATTCTAACTAGTCATCCAAAAATTTGAGAAAACAAAAAGAAATATCGTATGAAAGAGATGATATTAGAGACAAAGCGACTCCTATTAAGGGAATTAAAACAAGATGATTTTGATGATATCTGTAAGCTTTTACAAGATCCGATTGTAATGTACGCTTACGAGGGAGCGTTCAGTAAAAAAGAAGCCATCAAAAACAAGGATATACATCTCGATGATAACGGTTTTTTCTTAGGTAATTTAAAATTGAAGGAGGAATAAATATGAACAATACATCTATTTTGGATACAGTACTTGGCAATATAGACACGAAAAGAGCCAAGAACATGGAAAGACGTATGATGCTTGCCGTAAAAATAGCAGAAGGTATCAAAAGGAAAGGTCTATCCCAAAAGGAATTTGCCGAAAAAATGAGTAAACGTCCCTCTGAGATATCCAAATGGTTAAGAGGTGACCACAACTTTACAACCAGCACTCTTTTTGATATTGAAGATGTTTTGAATATCCATCTTATAGATATCAACGAATATTCTCATGCAGCTTGTCCGGCCTCGATATAATAAAAAAATGAATGGAACACCCCCTGCGGGAGTAACAATGATTAATGCACACGGTATCCTCCTTTTCGTAGGAGGGAAGGAATATTATTTATCGTATGACAGATACCCTTGGTTCAGAAATGCAAAAGTATCGGATGTATTGGACGTGACCATACCGGACGAGGATTCGTTGCGTTGGGACGCAATTGATGTGGATCTTGAGATTGACAGCATAATCCATCCGGAGCGTTACCCAATTACTTTTCGCTAGAAGACACCGCTCTGGTTATCGAGCAGACACTCTGAAGATCTTGACACATTTACAGAGAACAAAAACCGACCAGCCTCACGGTTCGTCGGTTTTTTTACAACCAAAATCACTATGATAAACGTTCTCTACGCAAAGTAATATATATCATACCGGGCTCATTCTTCGAACCCTTTTCTTTTTTCCCGTATCGAAATCGATTACCTCGACCCACTCGCCATGATTATCCCCGAATTCATCATCGTCCACGAGCAGTGATTTGTTCCGGTCGTTCACCAAGTAACCATGTTCCCGTAGCATGGACATGACAAGCGCCAGATCGCTGTCCAATGTCCGCTCATGCGTATACCCGAACGCCTCGTTACATAGCACAAGGAACATGAAGCTACTTTGCGTCACCGGCTCCGACCTACCCAAGTCTCGTTGTTTTCTTGAAGGGCTATTATCTCCTCTTCGCTTAACGGGCTCATAGCTTCCAAAGCTATGATAGTACGAGAAAAAGGGTTACAACCCAGACGAAAGAGGATAGCGTTCAAAAGGATATACAGGTCTTCCCATGTACAATTGTCTTTCAGTACCTCCCGGAACCAAGCGGGCATGTCCCCTTTCTTGTTATGGATACCCAAACATACGATCTCAAAGATCAACTCGTCATATTTCGCCATCAACTCCGACAGTACACTATCAAACGTAACATCCTTATGAGCCACGATAGCATCCTTGTCCGCCTTGTCAATCCGCAAGAGTAACGGCCGTATCCTAAACCCGGTCCTTACCGTGATCGGGGTGATAACGATACTATCACCAACGTTCTTACCCGCCGGGATCGTCTCCGGCTTGAACTCGAAAGGAATCACGACTGACCGACTTGTCACCACGTCGCTCTCAATCTGTAGTGCTCGCTTTACGCTCATGATTTTCCTCTAAAATATAAGAGCCCCGGCAAAAACCGAGGCTCTAGACAACCTAAACAAAAAACATCATTCCGTGTCTTCCGACACGGCCTTCACCGCCCTGCTATACGGGGACGCTTGTTTGCCGGCCGCCGATACCGGTGTCATGATCGTGGCCTTTACCAATAAGAGATCGCAATTCTCCTTATCCGGGGCTTGGCTGATCTTCCCGAACACAGAGCACTTGACAAAGACATATTCCGTGAACTTACCTTGGTACGGTAGGCTCTGTAGCCTGATCGTCTTCAATATCGAGGGCGTAGACAAGGGAGCCTCCCATTTATCACCGGAAACGGTTCCCCTGCAAAACATTTTCATCTCGTCGCTCGTGGGAGAAGGGATAGTGAACTCTATACTGGAAGGATCTCCTTTCCGACTCACCACCGCCCAAGGATCCTCATGTCCCATGGACGTAAAACTAAGCTCCTTGGCGTCCGAGAAATTGAACGTCACCGTATCCACGTCAACGCATTGGGTGAACTCGGTACCGGCCACGCCATCCCCGGGTTCCGCAACTCCTAAATACGCTACATCCAGCGCTAAACTTCTTTCCATATCACTAATCTAATTCTGTTATAACCTCTAATCTAATATTCGTACAATCGAAGCCATCCTTGGCCTCGCCCATAGGCTCAGACCAGACGATCCGAGATTTCCAATACATCCCCAACGGCGGCTTGATATCCCGCAACACGAACCTCACGCTTCGTACGGTCTCTATCATCAACTGTCGATCCGATACGCCTTTCGAGGGTCTCTTGACGAAGATATTGATATTTATCGATCCCTTGTTGACATAATCTTTCCCATTCAAGGCCAGAGAGCGGATCGTGATATGATTTCTTTTCTCGCCATCGCCGGATTGATCCTTATACAGGATAAAGCCCGTACTCGCCGGCTCAACCGCATTATATACGATATCCACTATATCAAACTGATCTGCCATGTTCAATATCCTTTCTCAGCGAGTTTATCAAATAACGTTCGACTCTGTTTCTTGATCCAATCCTCGGCATGTTCCGTGGCAACGGAGATAACATCCAGATTCTCGATTGCTTCCACATACACGGCGTATGGCATGGCGGCTACACCAATCAATACCCAACCCATTTTATAAAGAGGGATCAGCTCGGAAACCAAACGTTTCGCTTCCCTGATACCGGTCTGTTTATCCGTTCCTTCCGTGGATTGCTCATAGTTCTCGGTCAATATATCGCCATCCTTAACGATCACATAACCGATTGAGCTACGGAGGTTACCGGTATGATCCTGATAGTTCCCTTTTTTTCGAGCGATCTTCACGAACTCTTCCCCGGCACGTTGCAATAACTTGTATATCCGCTCTTCCGCCCGATCCACATAGTAATCGAACCAACGCCCTACTTCCCTATCACTCCACATTGGAGTCAAACCACCTTTCCTTGCCATAAACTACACATAGATTACAGAGTGAGTCTGAAACGGTTCCCAGCTAATGATATCCACATCGAGAGCGATACTGTCAATCCGGATATGCTTCGCGTTTTCCACAGGACGGGCTTTGGTCGAAAACTCACCATGCACGATGAACTCTCTTCCATCGACGTTCCGCTTCAACTGCTGTCCACTATTGGACGGGTAGTATTGCCCAGTGACCTCTATTTCCGTCGGTTTACCGGCAACCCATTCCCCTTTGACCAATTGACAGGATTGAATCGTCACTATCGCAGTATGTGAATATCGCTTTACCATCTGTTTCTCGCCCTTCCTTTGGGTACCTCGATCTTATTGCCTATCAATTCCGCTTTCTCCGGTTCTCCTCCCTCCCGGTATAGTCGTTTCGCCGTAGCGTCATACCATGCACGGGGATACGTGATGGAGAGCTTGTTTTCCGTGAAGTCCGGCAGACCGCCGACCATGGAATAAAGGTCGGCGGCCACCAGCTTTTGTTTTTGGATATCGATCGTCTTACTATCTTCTGTACCTTCAAAACCGCGTCCCGGCAAAACGACGTTATCAAAAAAATCTTCACAGTCAGCCAGACCGGGATAAGCGAGTATCGTATCTCGAATCGTCTTAGCCATGATTGTTATTCTCCGTTTTCAGTATCCTGAATCGTTTGATCCTCCGGTTCGACGGTTTCACCCAAGAATGTCGCCGGGATATCATCCGTACCCTCGGTATCCTCGGAAGCGTTCCAATCCTTCCCATCCACTTTCATGATGAACATGGCATCCGGATCATTCACGACAGGAATAGCGTTCGCTTCCGCTTTCGTCCATTCCTTGAACGGTTCCAGCTCAGACCATTTGGTTACCAAGATCCAATCCCGCTTAACCATGAGAGCGATTTTCTGCAAGGTAGCGGAAGACTCGGCGGCGATCGGCCCATGCTGAATGTCACCCACCTTCAAATCCTCCAAGAAGCATACACGCTTACGCTCCCAAGGATTGATCGTCTTACGACGATGGGCACTATCCTCGATACGGACAGCCGGGTTCACGGTAATGATCTTCACCGGGATCTCCTGCTCGGCCAGATACTCGTTGATGAGATTCTTTGTCACCAATATCTTGGAGGACGAATTAACCCATGCCTTTAACGTGTCGAACGTGGATTTCTGTTTCTTTAGCAAAGAGAAATCAGCCACATGCATTACAACGTAACGGATCGTCACCCCTTCGGCAGAAGCGGCCACAACCGTATCCTCAATATCCTGCAATCCATTGGCCGTTGTAGCGTTACTCCAGTCCGTAGTAGATTTACGCTGGTTCTTCTTCGGCATACCGCAACCGACAAACTCAGCCGTAACGACACCGCCATTGTTCTTTGCCGACAAATGGAAACCCGCACGGCTCATGAGCTGCATACACCACCATTCGAAACGGGCACGAACGGAGTTATACACGAAATCCTGATCCTTGAAACCCAGATTCAACAATGCCAACTGGTCCGCGTCACCTTGCGCGTCACGTTCCAATTGCTTATACTCGTTGTAATCGCTCTCGTTCATGCCACGCTTGACGGCTGTCTTCGGGATATCGCCGGACAGCTTGCTGATCACCTCACGGGTCTTCTGCGGTGCGGAAGCGTCGAAAGAGATCACGTCTGCCATTACCGGAGCGCCTTTCTCACCGGTCAGACTCTCCCACTTCAACGAGGTCTTTCTTTTCACCCCGAAGAAGTTCGGGAAGACAACCGGTTTCACATGACGGGTATTCAAACGGGCCGCCATGTTCTTTTTATTCACTTGCTTAATTAAACTTCTTTCCATATATCTGATTTTAATGGATTACACAAAACGGATAAACGACATTAATGCCTTCAAGTCCTTATCTACCGGGAACGGCATACAGGATTCGTTTACCGTACCTCTTACCAGTAACCCGGACTGCTGGTTGGCTACAGTCAAGTCGACTTTATTCATCGTGACAACCAATTCGCCATCATAAGGCAACTTGGCGGCTTTCGCAGCCTGTTTGTCTTTAGCCTGAACCAATACCTGACCTTTTGCGGCAGCACCGATAGTCGCTTCCAACGTGATCGTATCAAACTCCGCTTTACTCTTATCAATAGCCGTGATCTTATCGGACGCGCCTGTCAAAGCTCCACCAATCGTCACGAAGTCACCCACACCAAACAGATGGTTCTTGGCTACCTTATACGCTGTCGCATCGGCAGCGGCCGCTTCTGAAACCAACGCTGTTTTCAACACATGATACAATCCCGTTTCCGGATCTTTCACCACGATCACGATCGGAGGAAGCTCGTCCAACGACTTGCCATTGAACAAAGCGTTCCGCAAATCCCGGCGGTCAATCGTCCCACCGCCGATCACATCCTCAATAATCTTTTCAATTCCGGGAGGATACTGGAATTCTCTTTCTCTTTTTCTGTACATAACGTTACACTTTTCTTGGATTATTCAATACCAAGGTTCACCACACCGGGATTATTCGCGCTCTTGTCGACATCCTGATCCATCAGCTTCGCCCAATCCGCCTCGGAACGCTCCGGAAGATTCACGGAACCGGGAGCGTAATCACCACGGGCCACGGCATCATCGATCGCCTTTTGCTGGATTCCGGTAAACTCTTCGGAAAGCGCCTTGATTTGATCCTCGATAGAGGTTTCCGAAGCCAAGTCCACACGTCCCAGCCAGTTATCCGGAAGACCGGCATCCTTCAACTGCTTACGGACTGTTTCTTTCTTAGCCTCGTTTGCCGAGTTGGTAATGGAATCGCCCACCTTCTTAGCCATATCATCGACGCTCTTCCTCATACTTTCCAGATAAGCTTTCAGTTCCGGGCTAAGATCCTTCAACAGCTCTTCTTCCGTTTTCTTGTTCTTATCCGGATCTTCTACCGGTTTACCATCCTTCAACCCATGCTTGGCTTCATAAGCGGCGACAGCGGCCGTTTCAGCCGTAGTCTTAGCTTCATTCTCCGCTTCTTGGATTGCCGGAAGAATATTATCCTTGAACAGGTCCACGAAAGCCTCCATCCCCTCGGCTTTCTCAATCTTGAACGTCTTTTGAATACGTTCCGCATACTTCTCCGGCACGCCTTTCGTCTTACATGCCGCTTTGATTAAATCTAAAATTGTCATAAGAGTTTTCTGTTTAAAATATAAGGGAGAGAAAGAAAATTCCGGGTATAAAAAAAGCCCACCGGACAACCGGCAGGCTTCATTTCAATTATTCCTATAAGAATCTATCTTGTCAAATCATGTGATTGGATCTAAGCCATTGTTTGCCAGAAGGCGTAAGGCAATAGATCAAAAATGCGGCACAAGGTATGCCTATCACGGCGAATCCAATTATAGCTCCCATTACTTATCCTCCTTTTTCTTATTCGTTAATACCAATCCTGCTATTAAGGCTAAAATAGAAGACGTAAAGCCTAGGCCATAAATCAGCCACTTATTATCTTCCATATCCTTGAATAAAGACGCTACCACTACACCTGTAAAGATATATTTCGAGACATCAATCAAATAGTTTCCTAATTTCTCTTTCCACATAACGCAAAAATAGCACAACAAGATGAAAACGCAAAGGTATTTCTATTTTTTCTTGTGGGATTCAGAATTAGTGCTCATCTTTGTGGTGCGTTACATACATCGAGGTAGATATGCTACCAAATTTAATTACTACGGATATTTTATATTCGTAGGTTTAGCATATATAACGGTTTCATACCCCCGTGTGAAGGTTTAATGACCCCACTGCCTCGATGGTGTAACGCAACGGGAAAGGTGAAACCGTTTTTATTTTCTATCAAAACAAACATTCTAAAAAAGATATGCGTAATCCATCGAAGAATTGTTTGTCGGGAAATAATAGTACCCAACAACCAACGGCCCAACCCTCCGAAATGGGAAAGTACTCCACTCCAGAACTGCAAGCCGCTTTCAATTCCGGTCGAGAAATCGGAAGAACCGAGGGAATGCTATACTACATCAAACATGCTTCCGAAAATATGCAAAAGGAAGCAGAGAAGCTAAGTGCAAAATTACAAATGCAAAGAGCGAAAGTATAGAAGGTGTCATCAACTGCCACAGGAAAAAGTTTTTCTGATTTATATATTATCTCAGAAAGACGTTACGTGGCAGTTACGTCAGTAGGAAATTTAGAGGGCATTGGGTGTATTCTGTAAACTGCCACTTTACTACAGAATCCCCTTTGCCCTCATTTTCTTTAATGAAGCAACCATTCAGCGAACTCCTCATGATCCATCATAATCGGTGTAGCCACACATATACAGTGCGGATGCCATCCGGTAAACTTGAAATCTTTCGGATATTTGCCAGCCTTGGCATCACACACAGGACACGGCCCGTGATTCGTCGGCGAACGCTCCACCTCTATACCAGTCACAAAATCCATATTCTGCCAACGCTCGTAGTCGGCAGTACGAAACGCTTTATTTGTTTTCGTCGCAGCCAAGCGAAGAGCATTTTTATAAGACGAGCGATAAACACCCTGCCCCGGATGATAATCTTTCATCGGTTGGGATGGGACCAATTTGCCATTCGCATCCCTTACACGGCGGAAACGACGGTTGGGTTCGTTTAGTAATTGCCGTATATCTTGGCTGATCAACGCTGCCGGACGACCAGAGGACAAACCCGAAGAAAGATAATATTCCAGATTATCCATAGCTCCGTCCGTTATATCCCAGACACGGGAGGATATGGTTTTACCAAATTCATCCTTACGTTTCAACAGGGTATTCAGCGCATCTGCACTTCTGGAAAACATCTTATCCTTCAACGTACTGGATATGGCCATATCCTTGATATAACCTGTTACCAGTTCATCCGCTTTCCTATTGCCTAAATTCCATACATCGGTAACCGTATTGGATATATTGCTTACGAGCTGCGTATGCAGGTCATCCAACAGACGTTCGATTTGCTTCTCTATGGTAGCGTTGCCTATCCATACACGGTCACCTCCATGATCCGACCATTTAGCCAAAAGAGGTCCTATCCTACGGACAAACTCGTCTATACTCTTTTTAGGATTGGCAAGTCTCGGGGCAAACAGAAGATCTTCCGCCGCCCTCTCCTGTAAATATTTCTGGATTGTATCTTTGAACTCTTTCATAACTTACTGGATTGTCATGGGCATTAATAAATAGGTAAGTTCCTCGTTCCCGGATTGGTTCTCCGGAGTTATCAAGATAGCACGGTTAGGCTCGCTAAAGGAAAGCCTCGTACGCCCGTCATCGATACATGAGAGTATCTCAAGAAGCAACGATCCCTTAATCCCGATCGAGAACTCATTCCCGTTAAAATCGACCTCCAACGTTTCCTCCGCGGAAGTCGAGAAATCTATGTCTTGGGCGAATACGGTCAACTTATCACGAATGATCCTCAAGACAATAAGGCATGAGGCCTTATTGGAGAACACCGATGTCCTTTTAATAGCCCCGATCAGTTGTCCGGTGTCAACAAGCAGTTCCAGCTTATTCGCCTTGGGTACCACAGCTTTCCAATTAGGATATCTCCCCTCCACATTCCGGAACGATATCTCATAGTCATTGAATATGACATCGGACCAATCCGCACCGACCCTCATTTCCATGTTATCGGAGGAAGCCGGAAGTATCGCCTTCAATACCGAGGCTATAGGACGGCTGATTATAACTGAGATCTTGCCAACCTGTCTATCATTGCCCTTTCTCAAGAATCCCATGCCATGCCCGTCCGCACCGACAAAGCATACGGTCTCCGGTTCCGTCTCAATAAAGACAGAGCTTAGGACCGGACGGATATCATCATTCCCGGCCAAATTTATGACCTTAGATATCCCATTGAATAAATCCTCCGCGCTCAATGACACAGAGTCCAAGACCTCAATCGATCTTTTTCCCGGATAGGTAGATGGGTCATAACCCACCACCTCAAACTTTCCACCATGGTACTTGATCCTTATCTCACGGGTATCCTTGTTGATGATTATATCAATTGGTTGCTCGGGTAGGTTCCTCAGTCCTTCTAATAAGGAAGTCGGGACACAAATAGATATCTCCTCGTCGAAGATGCACTCAAGGCTGGTGGTTATCCGGCCCTCGCTATTCGATCCGGTGATGAATAACCGGCCTTCCCTCGTCTCAAACAAGAAATGACAAAGGATCGGCGTGGATGATTTGGCGGGTATGATCTTCGCCAAAAGCTGCAATCTTGATAGCAGCGCTGTTTTAGAAATAGAAATCGTCATAGTGCCTGTTTTTTTGAAGGCACCCGGTAAGTCTTTGTTTTATGGAAGTTTACAGAAAGAAGAGACCAAACACATATAAACACAAAAAGTTGGATCTCAAACTTTCGTCTAAAATCCAACTCGCTATTTCAACGGCAAAGATAGAATCATTTTTTTAATCCGCAAATTATTTCTATCTTTTTTTCGTTTTTTCTTCAAATACATAATCAAGAATCTTGGCATTCAAGCGGTCGATAACGCTAAAATCGGTCTTAACATACCCAGATGTCACCCTATGGGAAGAAGCATGGTTAAGGCAAAAGCCTACTAAATCCAAACTTGCATCGAAATCGTTTTGAGCGAATGTAGCCCAACTATGCCGAAACGAATAGACAGAAATATGAGGAAGGTCGTTTTTTCTTGTTATATCACTTATTCCCTCGTTTATACATTTATTGAAATTCTTACTTGATCCATAAGTCTCACAGAAGTTAAACAGCCTTTTTTCTCCAGCATATTTCTCAAGCAAATGAGATAGCCTATCTGGTACGGCTATCTCTATATACGCCTTGTCATCCCTCCTATTAGTAGTCTTACGTCTGCAGTAACACATCTTTCCGTCTCTAAGGTTCTCTTTTTCCATATAATACAGGTCAGCGGTGTTAATTCCGGCAAGACAAAAAACGATCTCGCACACATCCCTAGCACGATCAGCTCTTGATCCATACTCCGCGGATACCGCAAAAAAATCTCGAACGGTTCTAATGTCCAATGCCCTTTTCTCTGGGACTGTAGGTCTAGGTACCCTCACTCCCCTAAACGGGTTATTCCGTATAAGCATCTCGCCGGTATCATAATTATTATACCGCTCGCATCCAGCCATAAACATTGTCTTGATCCGCTTCGGATAGCCGTGTTTCTTGTACAAGCTATCTTTCATCGAATCTATCCACTCCTTGAATATAGACGATGTAAGATCAGAGAAGAGAATGTCGTCTTTCCCCATATATTCCTCCAAGCGCCTTAACGCAAGCTTATAATTTATCGACGTGGACTCTCTTCCCTCGTTATCCATCTTAGAGGTAAACTCCTCACAAAATTCAGAAAAAGAAGGTGCGCTAGAATCCCTCCTCAAGAAGTCCAGTATCTTTCTGAGATCCCAACATTGTATATCTTCACGATTAAGCCGGGACATATACCCGTCAATAAGAATAGAAATATCCTTGATGATGTAATTATCTATTACCTCACCCTTCCGAACAGACTTAGCCTTGCAGACTTTATCTGTTTTTATATATCCTACCTGTCCGTGATGGGTTACACGAATATAAACAGGATACGTATTGTCTTTTCTCTTAGCTCGTACGCAAATTTTGAAATATGCCATAATTTTTACTGTAAACTATTTGTAAATCATTTATGCTATTCATGCAAAAAAAGCTTGTATGAATAGGTATGTAAGGAGGCTAAAATGAACAAATCCCCTACAGTATCATTACAACAAAGAGCTAATAATCAAGCGGAAAGACTGGGATTCGAACCCAGGGAGCGGTTACCCGCTCACCGCATTTCGAGTGCGGCCCGTTCGACCACTCCGGCATCTTTCCTTGTGGTTGACGTGTACAAAAGTACATAAAATATAGTATCGTTATTCTCTTGAAAGGCTAAAATTACTTTATCAAATACAAAAAAGGGCATTCTTCACAGAACGCCCCTCTTTAAAACATATAACTAATACCTCTAAATTACTTGAAATAACGATTATATAAACCTTCAAATCCTTTGCCATGACGTGCCTCGTCTTTGCACATCTCATGTACGGTATCATGGATTGCGTCCAAATTCTGTTGTTTAGCCAATGTAGCGATACGTTTCTTGTCCTCGCATGCGCCAGCCTCAGCTTCCATACGCTTTTTCAAGTTAGTCTTCGTATCCCAAACTACGTCGCCAAGAAGCTCTGCGAACTTAGCAGCGTGCTCAGCCTCTTCCCAAGCGTAACGCTTGAATGCCTCAGCTACCTCAGGATAACCCTCACGGTCTGCTTGACGGCTCATGGCCAAATACATACCAACCTCGGTACATTCTCCCATAAAGTGAGCGTTCAGACCTTCCAAAATCACTGGGTCTACACCTTTAGCAACACCTAGTACATGTTCGTCAACGAATTGTAACGCACCTTCTGTCTCTACTAATTCTTTAAATTTGCTTTTCGGTTGTTTACATTGAGGGCAGAACTCAGGAGCCTCATCACCTTCGTGTACATAACCACATACTGTGCAAATCCATTTCTTTTTCATATATCGCAAAATTTTTATTGGTTGTATGGCACAAAATTAACTAAACTATCCGATACTACCATAATTCATCGATAGATTAATTCTATGCGTTAATCGATAAAAACTATGGAACTTATTTTTGACAGCGATTGTTTACTAAGTAAATATTTATTTATATGGATACATCAAAGATTATTAGTTTATTAGGAGACAAAAGTGATTATTATTTAAATCACGTATGTAAGACTATTGATAAATCGCAGCTTCATCTTCCATCGCCAACTTGCGTAGACGATGTGTGGGTCAATTCTGATAGAAACATACAGACTCTCAATAGTCTGCAAACCTTGTTGGGGAACGGAAGATTAGCTAACACTGGATATGTTTCTATCCTCCCGGTAGATCAAGATATCGAGCATACCGCAGGGTCTTCCTTCGCTCCAAACCCCATTTATTTCGATCCGGAGAATATCGTAAAATTAGCGATCGAGGGTGGTTGCAACGCAGTCGCTTCTACGTTCGGCATACTAGGATCAGTCGCACGAAAATATGCTCATAAGATTCCATTCTTGGTAAAATTAAATCATAATGAGCTTCTTACTTATCCGAATTCTTACAATCAAATCGTATTCGGTACGGTGAAGGAAGCATGGAATATGGGCGCCGTAGCTGTAGGGGCCACGATCTATTTCGGATCAGAGCAAAGCCGACGTCAGCTAGTCGAGATTGCCGACGCATTCGAGTATGCCCATGAACTAGGTATGGCGACCGTATTATGGTGCTATTTACGAAACAGCTCTTTTAAAAAGGATGGCATCGACTATTCCGCAGCAGCCGATTTGACCGGACAGGCTAATCACCTTGGTGTCACGATCAAGGCCGATATCATCAAGCAGAAGCTACCGGAGAACAACGGAGGTTTCACCGCTATCAATTTCGGGAAGATCGATCAAAAGATGTACACAGAGTTAACGACAGAACATCCGATCGACCTCTGCCGTTACCAAGTAGCCAATAATTATATGGGACGTGTCGGGCTTATCAACTCCGGCGGGGAATCTCATGGCGCCTCAGATCTTAAAGACGCTGTCGTCACCGCTGTCGTAAACAAACGTGCGGGTGGCGTGGGGCTGATTAGCGGAAGAAAGGCGTTCCAACGTCCGATGAAAGACGGCGTGGAGTTACTTCATTCAATTCAAGATATTTATTTGGATAAGGATATTACTATCGCTTAGTTTGTTATTGCGTTGAGAAAAGAAGGCCGTCCATCAAAGCTATATACTTTGGGGACGGCCTTCAAATTTTATTTCTTCAACCACATATCCAACCACTCAAAGAATGTGCGTTGCCATAGAACGCCATTCTGGGGCTTCAATACCCAATGGTTCTCATCCGGATAAATCAGCAACTCGGCCGGTACCCCCCGAAGAACCGCGGCGTTAAACGCTGCCATTCCTTGATTAGCCAAGATCCGGTAATCCTTCTCTCCATGGATACAAAGGATAGGCGTATCCCATTTGTCCACGAACTTATGCGGAGAGTTCGCGAAAGTACGTTGAGCCGTAGCGTTTTGCTTTTCCCAGTACGCTCCACCCATATCCCAATTGGCGAACCACATCTCTTCCGTTTCCAGATACTGCATTTCCATATTAAAGATACCATCGTGGGCGATAAACGCCTTGAAACGTTTATCATGATGACCAGCCAACCAATATACGGAGAATCCACCGAAGCTGGCGCCTACACACCCCAAGCGATCCTTATTTACATACGGTTCCTTGGCTACCTCGTCAATAGCGGTGAAATAGTCTTTCATGCATTGTCCGCCATAATCGCCACTGACAGCCTCATTCCATTCCAAGCCAAATCCGGGAAGCCCCCGACGGTTCGGTGCCACGATAATATAATCATTAGCCGCCATGATCTGGAAATTCCAGCGGTAAGACCAGAACTGGCTAACAGGGCTTTGCGGGCCACCCTCACAGAACAACAAGGTAGGATACTTCTTATTCGGATCGAACTGAGGCGGATAGATAACCCACGTTAGCATCTGCTTGCCATCCGTCGTCTTCATCCAACGTTCCTCTACCTTACCCATCGTAAGCTGGTCGTAAATATGTTTGTTTTCGAATGTAAGTTGAGTTACCGTATGATCCCCTGTCAAATCGATCGAATAGATCTCGTCTCCCATACTCATGGAATGACGTTGAGCGATCAGCTTATCGCCCAGAAGAGCGACAGAGGCGTAATCGTACATACCTTCGGTCAGCGGGGTAATCTTATTGCCATTCGCCAAGTCTATCTGATAAACCTGCGACTCGCCATGCCAAACGCCCGTGAAATAGATACGCTTGCAATCAGCGCTCCAGCAATAAGAATCCACGTTGGAGTCAAAATCCTTGCTTACGAATGTTTTCTCACCCGTCTCCAGATTCATTACCATCAAGCGATTTTGATCCGCCTCGTAACCATCACGTTCCATACTTAGCCAAGCGATGCTCTTTCCGTCTGGAGAATAGGTGGGATTCGTATCATACCCCTTGTTCTCTTCCGTTATATTGGTCGTTTGCTTCGTATTCAGATCATATACATAAATATCCGAATTCGTGGAGATCGCATATTCTTTACCCGTCTTTTTGCGGCTGGTATAGGCAATCTTGTCCGAGGTAGTGTTCCAAGCCAATTGCTCGATACCGCCAAACGGCTTCATCGGGCTCTCAAACAACTCGCCCTCCATCACATCCACAGGATTGCTGATCGATTCGCCATCGAAATCGGCGACAAAAGGATGCGGAACGGTAGTCACCCACTCATCCCAATGCTTGTACATTAAATCCGTAATGATAACACCTGTCGCCTTATCCAAATCCGGATATTTATCAGCGGTACTGTTCACGATTTTCACTTGCGAGATAAACAAGACCTTTTTCTCATCGGGAGAGAAAGCGAAACCCTCGATATCCTTGTCATAATCGGAAAGTCGCTTACGATCCGTCCCATCCGGATTCATCTCCCAAAGCTGGCTGCTACCACTCTCGTTACATAAGAAAGCGATCTTGGTTCCTCCTTTGATCCATACGGCCTCGTTCTCAGCGAATCCGGTTTTCGTGATTTGCTTATTATCCGATCCGTCAGCGTTCATCACGAAGACCTCACGGTTGCTCTTGTTTTCCGGTACGCTATAATACGCCACCGTATACACCACTTTTTTCCCGTCCGGAGATACGTTCATACCGCCGATACGTCCCATGCCCCACAAAGCTTCCGGGGTCATGCGACCGTCTTTGATCCGGATGTCCGACTTCCCGATAAGGTTCTTATCACCGGTCTCCTTCACGTTCACATCCGTAGCCGGATTGCAAGCACCTAACAGTAGGGATGTTGCCATAATCATTGTTCCGATAGATTTATTCATGCCGTTATAATATATTACAATTTGAGTGCGAAAGTACTAAATATAATTTATATCTTCGCGTTACTAATTATAAGAACTGAACAGTATGAATAAGATTTGGTTATTTGGAGCCGCTGTATGTATGGTATTAGCACTCGGCTCATGTAAACCTAAACAGAGCGCGTACAAGGCTGCTTACGAACAGGCCAAAGAAAAAGAGTCGACAGCTCCTGTTGAGGTTGTAGAACAAGAGGAAGAAGTTGTTGAGGTCGCTCCTGTCTCAAAACCCAGAACCTCTACGGCTACCACTCGTACGGAAAAGATTAACGCCGCTCAAGGCGAGGACGCAAGCCGTCTGAAACGTTATAGCGTCGTTGTCGGTAGTTTCAAGAACAAGACAAACGCTTACGCATTAAAAGAACGTATGCAGAATGATGGTTATAACGCAGTGTTGGGCGAGAACGAGCAAGGTATGTTGCGTGTGATCGTCGCTAGTTTCGACAATAAAGCGGACGCCGCCGATAGCCGTGACGCCATCAAGGCGAAATACGCTCCTAACTTCCAAGACGCTTGGTTATTGGAGAGAGCTTATTAATTGTAAGCTATCAGAAAAGATAAAAGCGGAAGGTCTCGTTAGCCTGTAAGAAGAATCTTGCAGGTTATCGAGATTATTCTATTTGAAGGAAACATAAGGACATAAAAATAGCCCGACTTCAACAGCCGAGCCACTTTTCACCAATCTAATCTAACTTAACCTAAAACAAAAACCATCTTTTTCTTTTTGCCTTTCTCTTCTTATATCCTAACAACCTTTTTACCTTAAAAACGTAATACCTATTCGAAATTGTATAAACTCAAAACATCTAAACACATATGATATAAACGAATTACTCTTCATAAACAGGCCACGCACCTTCTTTCGTACAAACAAAAGCCGCTGTCTTTACTGCGAAATGATGGGCCTCGCTTAAGGACTTCCCTTTTAAGAGCGAAATGATTAGAGCTCCCGAAAAAGCATCTCCCGCCCCGACCGTATCCGCCACCGTGACCTCCGGTGTTGGCAAAGTAGAAGTCTCCTCCCTCGTATAAATAGTACTATGGGAACTCCCCGCAGTCAAGGCAAATATCCGAAGGTCATACTTCTCAATAAACCATAAAGCGATATCCCTCTCGGTTCCCTCTAAACCGAACAAATCCCGAAGTACATCGAACTCCTCATCATTTACCTTCAGCACATTCGCTAAGTACAAAGACTCCTCGATCAACTCCTTATCATAGTATCGCTGGCGAAGATTGATATCCAGCAAACGATAAGCGTCTTTCGGCGCAAACGACGAGATCGCTTGTATCGTCTCCCGGGACTGACGGGAACGCTGGGCTAATGTACCGAAACAAATAGCGTCCGCTTTCTCCGCCAAATCAATCGCGTCGGATGTAGGCGATATATGATCCCAAGCCACTCGCTCATGAATCGTATAAGTAGGGATACCTTCTCGTAACTCTACCTGAACGGTTCCCGTCGGGTAAGGCACTTTCTCGATCAAATGCTGGATATGATTCTTATCCAACTCATCAACGATCTCTTTACCCAACTCATCATCTCCAACAGCGCTGATAGCATATCCCTCAGCACCTAGGCAAGACGCATGATAGACAAAATTAATCGGGGCACCCCCAGCCTTTTTCCCGGAAGGAAGCATATCCCATAATAATTCTCCAATCCCAACGACAATTGGTTTACGTCTTGATTCAGTCACCTGTTCCATGGTCTTTCTATTAAAAACAACTTTCGTACTTATCGACACCGCAAAAGTATATCATCGTTATAAATACAACGATAACTATAGCTACAAGATAAATCACACAAGTTACATAAAAGATTTATTTTCAAGGGACAATAACAGACGTTACCCGTATGTAACATCTGTACAAGCAGCATCCTTACAAAGACTCTATAAACTCGGTTGGCGTTATATTATAAACCGCCTTAAAGCATTTGGAGAAATAGGCCGGCGAGCCGAATCCCGTGGCATAAGCAACCTCGCTAATCGTTCCGGATCGCTGCTTCAATAGGGCGGATGCCTTTTTCAAACGATAGTTACGCAAAAAGTCCGTAGGGGTAATCCCGGACAACTCCTTCACCTTTCGATATAAATGCACACGAGACAGGCCCAGTTTCTCACTGCCTTTCTCTATACTGAAATCGGGATCGCTATAATTCTCCTCTATTAAAGCGATAAACTTACGCATAAACAAATCATCGAAGGAAAGTCCCGCAGGCGATTGAGACTCTTTCAAGAAAACCTCCCGCAAACGATTGCGTTCTTCCAACAATTTAATGATACGTAATTTCACGATCTCGATATTGAACGGTTTCTGGATATACTCATCCGCTCCCCCCTCAAATCCATACAAGCGTTGACTGTCATCCGAAAGAGCCGTAAGCAAGATTACCGGGATATGACTGAGGGCCATATCCGACTTAACCCGGCGGCAAAGCTCGAAGCCATTCATCTCCGGCATCATCACGTCACTGACGACCAGTGATACATTTTCCTTCAATAGAATATCCAAGGCCTTGGCACCATTCTCCGCTACAAGTACATTAAAATTCCCGGACAACTCATGCTGTAAATAAGCGCGAATATCCCAATCATCCTCAACGATCAAGATCGTATAATCATATTTCTTATTCAACGTTTCTTGAACTTGGGATATATCCAAATGCGCTACACCAGAGGACGATTCGGTCGCATTCGACAGAAAGACACAAGATTCATCAAAATGAGATTTACCTTTCGGGATCTGAACGGTAAACACTGTCCGTTCGCCTTGCTCGCTTTCCACGTGGATCGAGCCTTTATGCATAAGGACAAATTCCCGTGTCAGATGCAGTCCGATACCCGTTCCCGGAGCATAGCTTTGCCCGCTTGTAAAAAAGCGCTCGAATACGGAGGCTAGGTTTTCCGGGGGAATACCCTCTCCATTATCTTCCACCGATAAGACAACCTCCGTCTCCTCCTCCCGCAAACGAATCGTAATCTTCCCCTGCTCCGGGGTAAACTTAAAGGCGTTCGAGAGCAAGTTCGTTAATATCTTCTCCATCTTGTCCGTATCCACCCAAACAATAAGAGAATCCATCTCATGCAGGAAGGTATAATCAATTCGCTTACTCTGGGCCAGATTATTAAAATAAGATTTCACCTCTTGGATTAAAAAGACCAAATCCATCTTAATAACCCGCAATCCCATCTTATTATTCTCTATCTTCCGGAAATCCAGCAATTGGTCGATCACACGTTTCAAGCGTTCCGCATTCTTCTTAACGATGCGGATATCATCTGCGAAAGCGCCTGCCGGGGCATCTTGCGCCATCTTGTTCAGAGGCCCGAGAATCAAGGTTAAAGGAGTCTTTATCTCATGAGATACATTCGTAAAGAACTGCAATTTCTGTGTCGTGACTTGCTCGATGCGCAGGTTTGCTACCGAGAGTTCCTCTTTCTGTTGTTGTACCAAACGATTTCTCTCATTCAACAAAAGATTATTCTGGCGCACTTTACGATTAATATAAACCATGTAAATAGCGGAACCACCCAATAAAAGCGCCAATATCAAGATAATAATCAAGGAACTATAAAGAAAGTTATATTTCGAGAGCAATTGCGACAAATTCGCACGCTGTTTCTCGATCTGGCGTCAGGGCAACCGCACCAAAATTCC